>JAABUW010001409.1_pt1 | contig 40473 bp, 56 predicted proteins | sample 5560081 | NCBI WGS metagenome assembly JAABUW01 (sample SAMN10711882, study PRJNA513363) | rock metagenome | isolation source: Antarctica rocks | place: Antarctica: Victoria Land, Knobhead sud | reverse complement strand
AAGTTGACATCTATAATTCCGCCGTAAAGCCAATTCTTGGGTCTTCTACAGTACAGAAGGTGTTCTCCCACGAGACTTATGAGATATAGACGCCGCCGCACGATAGAGATTCTTGGATTACGCCAAGTATTGGAAATAAAATCACAAAGTCCACCACGAGCCAGGCGTTCTTGGGGACCCCGCGGGTTGGTGGGAGGATACTCAGTGAGGGGTTTCTTTATGATAAAATGTTTGGTGTCGCAGAGTGAGAGTATTAAGGACGAGGGTGTAAGGTTGCGCGTGATGTCTTGTGGCGATGTGTAGGGATGATTCCTCCCATGAATTAAACAGGTGGGCTTCTGAATGTATAGAAAGTCTACAGGGAGAGAGTTGATCAAACCTCCCACGATGGACGGGCTTGTCTCACCGTTCAATCATCTGCTCAGCAGGATGTTTGCTGGCTCACTCATCATCAATTCTCAGACATAAATGATGATATATGAACGTTTCGAAAAGGTAGAACTTAGAAGCCCGCTTGATGAAATTGAGGAGACAGAGGAAAAAGCAAAGACCAAGGGCACACCCTGCGAGGGGTACTTTTGATGCTGGGTTGCACGGATTCATCGTAATCGTATGCAAGACGACGGGATAGATAGTACTGGGCCAATGAGAACCTTCGCCACGAGACGATTACAGGGATATACCCCCGCTCTCAAAGAGATGTAGTTTCGTTGTTAGAATAAAAAGCTCAACTAGGAAGGCTGTCCCAGATGGAAGTGGGAAATGGGGCTAACCCGTGCGTCCGTGAGGCAACTCACGTGAAGACTCGAGGATTAAATTCACTGATTATGAGTATCATAAGACCCAAGCTTCACCTATCTTGAGTATCAGTTGAACATGCTCTGATATAGGAGCAGGCGGAATAGTGCAGCCTTGAAGACGGCGGATGGCAAAGCTCCATAAGGTAAGAAATTCCACTGAAGAAGAGGATGACCAGCACCGCAGACCACAAGCACATACAGGAGGGTGCTACTTCAGAAAAGAGAAAAGAGCACAAGGCCGAGGGATCGGTCCAGTATCGAATGCATCGATCAAGGTGACGAATACATGAAGTGTGTCAACCGCGGATCAACATGCCCCAAAGGCCGCTCACAAATGCACGTGTTGCCATTTCCATCGACAAGAGACAAGCGCATACGAGCATGCGTATTCTAGTTTGGCCATTAGGAAACAATCCCCATTCACTTACCTAGCATTCAGAGTGAATGCTGATAAATGGCTCTTGACGTTGAGAATCATAGTTGCCCTGCATGGCAAATAACGAGGTCAGATGCAGGGCAAATGTTCCGCGAGTTATAGTCTTCGCCATGAGGGGAGTGCAGGGATTGACCCAAGTTCAAAGGCTCTTGTAGTCTCATTGTTGAAAGAAGAGAACCTCAAGTAGGAAGGCTGTTCCATGGAGCATAATATGAGTGGGTCGATTCCTTAAAGTTTCGGAAGCGGCCGCTTCGATATGCGGAAATGAATCGAGTCTACCGGCTACACAGATATAGCTTCCAGACCCAAATGAGCTATACTGGATGCGATAATACCGAAGCACGGCGATTGATACAGAGAAGGAGAAGGAGAAGGCTCAATGAAGAACGGGTAATGCACCTCAGGGCGTCTTTTGGTTAAGAAGATTTCTGAATACAGGGTCTTGGTTGTGGGATTTTGCCACGGAAATCGATGCCCGGAATACCGTTCACTGCGGAGTTGAGCACTACACAACTTGATGATCCGAAAGCCGCTGACTTCCTGAGATCGATTGACGAGTATTAGTATCCGTACGATTTTGAGGGATTTTATGATAGTATCCGAGTACAGCGCAGTATTGATCGATTAGGGCATTGTGAAAGCGCTGAGAGCGCTGAGAGCGCTGAGAGCGCTGACTGTGTTGCTGATCCAGTGAATCTCGGACGCTGCCTATCGTAGAGAATAATAGGAGACTGTGGTCTGACAAAGTATAAGGACCCTACCAAGAAAATCTGTTGTTAGTATCAAGCTCGCGGATTTTTTAGAAGCGGAAATAACGCGTAGCACGTGACATATTATGCCAAGATCAGACAGAAAACGTGGCTCATTTGCTTGAGACAACAGAGGGGCAAGCTGGAAGTGGACTGAATCCATGTTCTCCAGGCGAGTCCTGGAATCGATCTATGGAGGAAGACCTTGAAAAATCTATAGCATTATATCATCTCAAATAGTCAAAATACCATATTAGAATTTTACTTTTCTCAATTCCAAGAGATTCGCCTTAAATAAATAGGGTTGATGAAACGCAGGAACCACGGGAGGGATCCAGGCTGTTATTTTAAGACCCTAGTAAAGTATTTAATACTAGTATGATCGATATGGGATTGATAATGAGCGAGCCGAGTTCCGAGTTTCTTATCATTGTCTTAAGGATACGACTGATGAACCTAGACTCGGAAAAGATGCCCACCAGAGCGCCTTGCATGCCATATGTATCACTTCCCATTTCCTGAAAATGGCGTCGTGAAAAGTCGCTTATTCTTTTACCGATCACGTGACAGAATGCCAAGGCTGAAAATGGGTAAAAAATAGTACGGAGCGATCTGAACCAAGTGCTCAACAGACAAGGTAGGTGCGGCAGCTTCAACAGTATCGTCTTCCGTCAGGCCAAGTCACTGCTATGGTCATTGGTAGTGCGGCAGGCTTCATAGCTTTTGTCATGTCAGTCGTGATTCTTAAGATCAAATGCTTCTCGCCTTTCACCAAGAAGCAACACTCGAAAGCATTCGAGCTTAAGAGTTCAGAAAAACGTGGATTGGTAGCCCCAGACCATAACCATGAGCTTGATGGCACAACGCACAAAAGGTACGAAATCAATTGGACAAAACTTCCCAAGCACGGAATCGACGGCAAAATGCACTTAGCTATGAAATTGAAGGAACAAGACTTTCAGGATATGAGGTCGACAGTGAATGAGAACATGAACTCTCAGCATTGGAGCCCTGTGCTAACAAGCTTGCACCGTCCGGGCGTAAATGATAATTGTGATTTCCTACGCAAATCTTGTCGAGCGCCCTTCGGTGAGTACGTTACCTTTCGCTCAACCCTGAACCAAGCTCTTGCATGCGATCTCGTGGATGGTCAATGTGGACCAGATGCAAAGAGTAAGAAATGTGGTCATCAACAGCTTTTCGGATACCCCCCACCTCGATACTACTGTGCACCCATTCAGATGTAGGGAGAGTAGGGAGATAATCCACAGAAACCGTGTCGTAACTCGCGAACCGATTCTGCGCATCTACGCCAATCATCGACAATACAGTTCCGGGCCAGCAAAGCGGCTAGCGCTTCGAAGTCAATTCCGACATACGCGCTGTTGACTCAGTGAACTTCAAGGCCAGACATAAAGAGAAGTCTGTAGATACGTACGCGCCGCATGAATGCAATTCCATGTGGTGCCATCTGCGAGAATTTTGTATGCAGATTGCTCTTCCCCCAAAAAGACGTGATGTTTTTGGTCAAACACTTCACCACAAGAGGTGATATGCCTGACCACTACTTGTGCCTTGTTTTCATCGCCCTTTTCAGTTTCAGCGTTTCCGCAGTCAGCATCCCGCAAAGGATCAACTCCACCAACATATTCAATGTAACCAATTTCAAGCTCAACTCAGGGTTAGGCGTTTGCGATCCTCCCCTATTATCTATAGACAAACGCCCAACTTTCTCCGATTGCAAAGACGCTATCCGCCGTCGTCTTCCCAGCAGTCCCGACAAAGGCACGTTCCACAGCGGCGGCCACAATGATGCATACAGGCTCCCACTTTACGAGTATTGGAGCAGCTGCAGTGTTACTATAATCGTTGGAGGACATTTTTCTACCACAGACGTGTCTAGCTGGTTGGAAATCAGTCTCGCCGCGACAGAATTGAATGAAGTCTGCCAGGTTGGTGAATACACTGGTGGCAAGATTATGGCGGGAGCTACCAATAAGATTTGGATCAAACTTAGCAAGATCGATATCAGTAGCACACTAGATAGCGAGGGGAGCTGGGACTCAGTCGTCAATGTAGACAAGGACCAGTGATGATTGATGGTATCGGGTGAGATCGTTGAGCGCTGAGCTGCGCTGAGCTCAGATATATTGAAGGACACTCTAAAGTCAAAACTAGCGTGTAGGCTCCCTCGTCGAATTGTTCAACATTAGATCCATGAGGAGTCATACTTTGAGAGAGGTACACATTGTGGCCGGTTAGTAGACTCGTTGGGAACATGACTTGAGGAAGCGAAGCACTGCCAACGAAGATTTTTGTTTTGATCTCAAAATCACCGGTCAAGAGAAAGTTATTACTTAAGTACCTCAAGAGACCCATGCCAAAAAGAGACTAGCCCTTACTCCACCCAGTCCTCGTGATCACTCCCAAATCCAACTGCTAACGGAGCCACTATTTCGTAGCCTACAATGAGCTTCTCACAAAAGAGAGCTCACTAGCTGATATGTCTCTCAAGTATTCAGAATCCAGCGAGACGATAGTAGTGGCGAAAGGCAGCCTAATTCTCCTACTGACTTGCGTTGTGTCTAAAAAAAGGAAACCGGAAGTAAATCAACTTCAAGTACTGAAAATTCGGCGTTTCATACGACGAAATTTCGTACTCGGAAAGAAACAATATCTCAGAGCTCTTCCACCACTTTCAAAATCAAATTCCAAGAAGCTTACCTATCTAACAGGGCCTTCCACGGTCCAGGACTTTGTAACTCAAGCGTAATGCAACGAATTATGCGTCGCGCTCTTCTTAGCCGAGGAATTGAATTCACTCAATTTTAGCAACCGCGAGAGATGAATAAGCAACTAAGAAGCTGCGGTGGGGAAATACTCAATAAACGGCTTTTATATACGTATACAGCAAATAGAAATCAAAAACAACGATTAACGTAGCAGATGCTCGACACCAAATGATTCCCCTATCCAGCTTCCATCTCCTTAAATCCATACAGCCCCTTCAAAGTCGTATGATGAACAAGCCTCTTCGTAGCAATAACAAAGGAATCATTCATCTCCGGGCCTAGTGAAAACCGTCAACTTCGTCGCAATGACAGCTTCCCTGGAAACCGAACTTTTGTAGCTATTCAGTTTTGCTAGTTGAGATTCACGTTGTGTAAGCGGCACTAGGGTTTCGACCCAGGTCTTGGATCCATGGCGTACTCTATACACAAGAGTAGTAATTAGAGTAACCGTATTTGAGAGCGTTAGCTTCTCTTTCTCCGCGGTAGCGCTGAGGACAAAGAGGGCGAGGGAGATGAAGGCTGAGGCTGAGATTCAGAGACGTATGGTAGGTGGTTGTTTGGCAATGTGTTAGGGTTTAGTAAGTCGGTATTAGGTGCAAGTGAGTGATGGAATGTTTGATCTTCGACACGGGCGACGAGGTTGTATATAAGTATCTTAAGGATAAAAGGGGGCAAGGCGATAAAGCCTAGATGAACTCAGTCGTGTAACCAGGATCAGGTATCTTTATGCCGTCTTCTCCAGAATAATCCAATGTAGTCAAGGGCGATTGACACTTCTTGTCGTAAGGCACAATGATTATACAGTAGTAATAAGGCACATTGGAAGACCGTACGTTGGGTCCTATCAATCAACATCAAGAAAGAAGAAATTAGATTCATATACATTGCTGAAGGGGACAACGTATATTGTAAAGCCACAAGTCACGCCCTTCCCAATTACATGTGGTAGGGAATATGTTAGGTCCGTACACAAAGGTGATTCGAGTAACCGGACTTTCTGCGAACGTATACATTCACCATCTATGAATTATAGCATAAAACTCAAAGGTTCACAGAACAGAGTATGGCAATCAAACATACTCTTGTTGGAGGATGTCATGATCGAATGTTTGCTCATGTAATATCATATCTACAACCGTCTGTAAACTATAAGCAATCAAATCACAGGGGCAGTAAGCTTCATTCAATGTTACACGTAAAGAGAGCGAAGACAACAATCCAAGCAACAAAATACTCCTGCCTACCAAAGGCCACAACTCCCAAGATTATCATCACCTCAAGCCAGATCAAATCGCTCTCATCAGTCAAAGCAATAACGATCATTCTCGCTTCGCTTTGAAGTACATCAAAGTTACACAAAAGTTCCCTAAAGATTGAATAATCAGTCAATACTAGCTTGATTCCCGTCAACAACCTTGTGCGGCAGTATTGAAGTCTCTAAACGCTAGGTACTAGCTCTTACCTCTACCATCACCTACCTTGATCTACCACGACAAAGTACTCGGATCACAAGTTGTCATGAAGCTGGGGAAAAGAGTCTCTGTTTGATAGTCAGATATTTAGTATGCGAATCGTATCAAAAAGCCATTCTCGCCACAAAATTCTCCGCATCTGACTTAACGAGGAATCCCCCATTAACCACCACTACCGCATTACCCCAACACCAACAAAAAAGAGCAAGAATCCAACGAAACCTTCACCACATCACTAACCCTCAAACAGAAGCAGCGATTTCGGAGCATGAGCTCCCTTGCTAGCAGTCTTGAAAAAATTATTATATGCCGCCTGTCTAGATTTGAAAACCGCAACCGGCGGCACGGTTGCGACAACCGTCATAGTCGTGGAAGGGGACTTGTCCACCTCAGTAACGACGGTGGTAACGTTGTTTGTTTCAGCGGCCGTCATCCCCGTAGCGTTGAGGCAAGCGTTGCCATTGATAATAGAGCGGAGGTTGAGAAGCGCATGGTGGTTGATTTGAATGGCTGTGGTAGGTTTTGGCAGGGGATGTTTTTGGGAATTGAATATTTGTGGGGATCCGCGGCGAGGGAGGAGACTTTATGGGGATGTTGAAGAGAAGCAACGACTGCAGAGTCTCTTCGACCGACGAATAGGAATGGTCTTTCTAGTGAGGTTATCTGTTCTTCTTGTCTCCTTGAAGTGAAGTAACAAAGATTGGCCTAAGGGCATAAGGGGAACAAAGCGCTCCATGAAGCAAATTATCTCATCTTTCTTGCTCCGATTGTTCGAAAATCGCCTTCACCTTGTGTCTCGACCGCACTGGGCGCAATAAGATCAATATGCTGTCTCAGAAAAGATATCCGATTCTCAACAGCCTTCATTTGCAATCTTGAATTCTTTGTTACCTCAGCACTGGGTCAAACCATCAGCTGCTCACGCACGTTTTCTCACCACAACAATGCACTCTTTCTCCTGTTACGCCAGGATAGTCAAGTATGGTGACTCGGTCAGGTCGATTATTCCAATGGGACCCTTCTCGATCAAACGAGTAGTGTTCCGTTAGCTTCCTATTCCATCAAACGGGCGAGCTTTGAGTTGATAAGATATAGACGTCCTAATTGATCACGTTAATCCTGCTTACCTCACAGGGCGTTCTGTTTGATCGAGTGCCTCCTAGCGTAGTTTGATCGGCTAATTTAGTCACAAAGTACACCCTAATACATAGTTCTTTCATATAGTTGTTGTCCACCGCCTGTCGTAAAGCACAATTTTTACGTATTGAAACAGAACACTGAACAAAAAAGTACGTCACGTCCATCCAAACAATTATCAGCGCAAGAGCCGAAGACTTTGACTCTCACGCACTAACTTTCGATTTTTTAGACGAGAATATACTACTATATATATACTTACTAGCTAATATGGAACCTATAATAATAAACCCCTCCAACTAAAGATCCTCAAGAGCTTATGTACGATTAATCGCTGGCTCTAGTGGAGCATTCTCGCCCAACAAAATTCATCACTGAACGTCCTCCTGTTGCAATCTTCATTCATAATCGTCTCTTCGGGCGAATCAGCTTTGAGCAATCTCAATCATTTCGTAGTCCATCCGCTTCCAACCCGCCTTCAGATCACCAGCACAAAAACCAAATAGAAAATTTGATCTTACAGACACCTCGAGGCTTAATCATCATGCCTCAACAGCCAACATGCCAAACACCACCCCACCCCCTTATCAAAAACCATCACAACCGCCCAAACCATCACCACATCATTGACCATCCGGAAGCAGCGATTTCGGCGCCTGTACACCCGGTCAGCTCGAGTCACAAGGAAATTAGTATATGTAACCTCTTTAGCAGAGTCGACTGCGGCCGGTAGTACAGTTTCCACAAAACCTATAGTCTTGGAGCGAAAATTATCGGTCTCGGTGACGACGAGAGTCATTCTGTTTCAGGAGCCTGAAGGTTTGAGCGACGGCATTGCGGAAGAGGAGGGTTATTGAGACGAAAATGGGGGTGGAGAAGTGCATGGTGGTTGTTGATCGATTGGGATAATGTGGTGGATTTTAGTGTGTAACGTTTGGTTTGGCATTGCTTGAGTGTTTGTGGTATTCAAGGGATGAGAGGGGAAACTCTGTGGAAAGGGAGGGTTGAATGACAACAAGAACAGAAGGGTCTTCGTTCGATGAGCATGAATGCGTCTTTCACTTCAAGTTGGTTCCTCTTCTTATCTCCTCGAAATAAGTCAACAAACCTTGGAATAAAATGTTAGGGCTACCCTTCGCCAAGTAACACAAGATGTATAACGGAAACATGAAAACAATACGCTACCTCGAGCAATATATGATACCAGAATGAGAATAAGGGAGACAAAGGTTATGGGATTTTTCCTAGCCTTGGGCTATGGACCGTCTTTCGTGCGTGACCCTTGCCCAATGTCCTCTTTAGGCTGATGTTACCGTAAAGCAAATTTATTCGTTTTGTGCTGCAGCCACTTCTGTCTAGCGGCTCAGCATCAGCGAAAAAGATAATTTCAAATATTAATTGCGATCAGGCACTTTCAGAGCGCAATCACTATTGATTAGCAGCCGATAGGCCGTGGTAGCTAAATACCCAAACTGTTAACGCCACATCGCTTGGTCGCAGACAACCCCCCGATGCTTGGTATGTACATAGCCAAAAGACGCGTCGCTACACGCTTGCAAACAGTAGAATGAGTCTGGTATCGTTTCAGATAAGAGAGACATGGCGGAACAGGGTCGACAGCAGCGGAAGCGGTCAATCGTAGATTCCATCCACCAAAATTACCGGGAAAAGACACGCAAGTCCTTGTCCTTTTAGGTCCTAGTGTAGGGACTTTGACTCAGGATGCGTGTGGACATAGCCGCCATGGTGGACTTCAGCGTGTGGGTTGGGATCGTGCTGAACGATGGGCCTGTGAGCGCTCCCCGTTTGGTTGCCAGGCATCTCCGAGGCGCCTGAGACGTTGGATCCAGTCATGGCACCAGTGTGGTATCCAGTGTGGCCGTGATCAACGCCCGATCCGATCATAGTAGAATCCCTCGTGTTATCCCCAGTATATTGAGGCCCAGCGGTATAGCCATCGGTATAGCCGTGAGTCTGAGCAGGTACGGTCGGCTCAGCGTACTTGGTGTTTGGGCCGCCATATCCGTCAGAGGCCACGGCAGTATCATCTGAAGGCCGCATAGTGCTATTGCGGTTGTTGTGGTGGTGTTTCTCTTCCGCGAGAGCTCCGGCACCGACCGCTCCGAGCTCGGCGTCGTGCATACTCTTGCTCTTATTCTTGTTGTTCTTGCGTTGCCAGAAACGCTGCTTGCCGTAGCCAGAGGTGTAGTTGTTCGAAGGGCCGGGGCCGTATCGTTTTTCGCGCTTGTGGGCTCGGGAGAGGATGATTTCGAGGGCGGCGGAGACGAGGAATAAGAAGCTGGACATACAATCAGCCGTTTTCATCGGAGACCCGGATTGAGGACTCACGCTCCAATGATAGCAACGATGAAAGTCACCCTCTCCAATTGGCAGGAAAGGCGCTCACCAGGCCCAATGGGCGAGTTGTTGACACCGCCGCAGCTGTTCTTGCCGCCTTTAGCGAGGATGGCAATGGCAATGAAGCCACCGCAGAAGACGATATCGAGGACAAGCCCGAGGAAGGAGAAGAAGGTGATGCCTCCGAGGAAGAAAGTGAGGATGACGGCGAATGCGGTGTAGATGACTGCAGCCCCTGATATTCCCTCGACCGCTTTTTCCCACTTGGGGATCGCGGGATTGCCGGCTCGTCGGGCGAGGACTGCGAGGCTATCAGTAGATGTGGGAATGGTTTTGGGATATGATACTGACCAGCTAGATAGTATGAGAAGATGCCCAGGATGAGTGCAGATATCATGAACTCGAGGATGCGGAGGAAAGAGGCACCTGCCCGCGTGCCCAACGCGAGTTTCGACATGTTGGAATTGGTAAATGGGATGTCGACCCAAGAAGATGTGGACTGTTAGTGGGATGTCAATAGATGAGATGCAGATGGACAAGAACCGGGCGAGCAGGAGTGAAGTTGATGTAGGAATCGTGGGCAGCTACGTAATTATCCTATGGAGCCACCAAGCCAAAACTTTCTCGTGATGCCCTGTTTTTCGCGCCAGCCCAAATCAAATTACGTTGACTGAAGTATGGCGCCGCTTAAATGCCGGGCATTCCATGATGCTATCATCACTACCTCTTACGACTGTACTTTACCTACACTACAATACTTACAACGGTTCTTATGGCGTCAAGTTCGAGCCCGAGCCCATTATGATCATGCGACTATTCCAAGTTCTTCACTCTTCTTTGGAACGCGGCTGCTTCCATCGTCATCCCGGAATGCAATAAGGTTCTGATGTCGATCTGTGGCTTGACCTTGAAGAGGCTGTGCACGAGCTTGCCCTAAAGAGGGAATCAAATTGTCAAAACAAGATCTTGACCCTTGCTGATGCATTCTCAGCTCCTGCATCAGAAGCCTCAGGATGTGGCTTGTATGATATCGTATAAGGCGAAGTTACAAACCATTCTCATTCGGACTATCCCATGAAGACAATCGTGCAGATACAACAAGCGCGAGAATCGAATGGGAGCACCCGGCCAACGCCTAGTTGCTTGGCAGCAGTGTACACAGCCCCGAGGTACCTAAAGTAGTACTGACAATGCCAGTTCTCCCCTTACCCCTAGACGTACCCCACTGGTATTGTTCTTGTTTTCTGCGAATTCCATATAAAGTCTGACCGTAACGAATGAGGATTAGCTCTGGATTGATAGCCTCACAAGGAGCAAATCTAGTCAAACTGCACTAGCTCTTAGCAAGCTAGCATGCACGGCATACATGATGCAGTCGGTATTTTGCTTAGCGAAGACCAACAAATTGGTAGACGCATAGAAGTAGCTTCATTGTTGGGACGAGGTGATGCACGACCCCTGCACTTATAGCAGAAATGCAGGATAAGTAGACTACGAGAGGTTGATGTATGCAGAGTAGAGAGGGCCGATAGAATCGAAAGTAGTGGTGCAAAAGAAAAGAAGATGTAAAGCAGAATCGGACCAGAAAGACGGAAAAATAATGTGAATATGGATTGATTTTCTATACAATGATGTGATAGCAGGATGGAGGTAAGGAAAAGATTTGTGCGATCACCGTCGTATGCTGATCGACAACAGTGGAAGGAAACCACTGAGGCTATCAAGGTCATATACGGTCGACGCCTACCCATTAAAGATAGAAGTAGCGCGTCTTAGATCCGAACACGTGAAGGCGAACATGTCTCAAGAGCCCAGTAACCATGTGTTCATGAATCAGCATGGAAAACATATGTAAAACAGCCAGCCTGAATGGAACCTCCCATACCGTCATTGAAGCCTGGAAAGTATCTTTCAATTCTGTAGAAGTCAGGAGGAAATCAGGTACTCACATTCAGTGTAACAATTGTTGAGAATCGCTGCGCAAATCCAAGCGACTGGGGCTTTCGGATCAACATGAGATTGTACACAGGGAGGGCCAATTTGCAAATTGCAGCCTTTTCTCATGCACACTGGGCTAACGTGGGTTCGCGGCAATTTCTCGGCTGGAAGCCACAAAATCATTCTCAGGTGGAATATATCGGTCTTTGGTGTCACGTTAGGGCATTCGGCTTCATTCATAGACGGAACAATATCCCGGAGATGGCGGAGTCCGGGAGGGTAAGAACAATCCGATACCTTTCCCATTATAAACTTATCCTTGAAACGCCAGAATCGTAAGCAATCTGAGCTATCGATGAGAACGGCTGGCCGAAATACCATATTGTCCCGACTACGAAGCCTTTGGAATGGACTTGACTAACCTGTTCGACAAGTTGCTTGGCCCATGTCTCGTGGCACTTCCATGGAATGAATTATTTTTGGCTCAGTTGTTTGGGTATAAGGCGCCACCTGGTCCTTCAAATCTCAACGAGAAAAGTTTTCAGGTGCTTTCCGGTGGTATCGACGACAATTCCAATAAGCTTAGCAAATCCAGAGACTCCGTTCATACAACGAAGGAGCTGGATATTTAGAGCAATTCGTAACTTGGAAGAGAATGGGGGAACTTGATCTCGTAGACCAACATCCCATTGATCCATGACACGAAACAACTTGGTGGCTCAAGCGGTGCAACCTGGATGAGCTCAAGTTTAGCATATCGTGGGCAGCCCAGGTCGTCCAGAATGCAAGAAATTTCTCTGATGCGTTTGATGTTATACTAGTCCTCGGGAATGGGTGGATTCGGTGTTGCTCCTGAACGCTGTCTTGGTTCGATAAGGAAAAATGAAGACCGGCATCCTTATCGAGGTCTTCGGCCTCGGAAAGTTATTCCTGCATTCTTTTCTGTAGTGAATACGGAAGTGATGCGTCTCCAGCCGAGAGCATAGCATCTCTGGTACTGTACTCATATTGCGAGATCTTCGTATTTGCCCTATATATCGAAGTGCGGCAAACGTTGATCGAAATGCTGAGCCTGCGCCACTGCCTGGGTGACTTCAGGTAGAAGTGTCTGTAGAAATATGGTTTGAAATCACCCGAGGTGCTTTCGTCATAGGAGCTAGTTACAACGAGACAAGAGATTGGAAGTTGCTCGCCTGTAGTGTATATCTCTGGAAAGAAATTCTGTGAGGTCTCAAAAAGACTTGTAGGTTGAACCTATATATGTTGACGCTCGCCCTTGAGTTTTCTTTTTATCGGACGAGGCGTCAAAGAGGGCTGCTTTACGCAGCTAATTACGTCCTTATCGTTTCACTACTGGTAGGTATCGACAATCTCTTAACGGCCGTGCATATCCTCCTAGCGTTATGTTCCCTCTGGTATCGCTTGTATCTTGACAACAAGATCTTATGTCGTCGAACATACAGCTTAACGGTAGCGTCAACTTCGACAGCCCCAATAGCAATCCGTATCATCCTATGTTCACAACCCAAGAGTGTAGTTCTAAGTCGAGTATCCCGATCTGTCATGAGACCTAGGTTGTCGAGTAACGGTATCATAGAGCTCGAATCAAAATGTCATTCTGGGGGACCGGGATCGTGAGCAGTCTTCTTTGTGACGAATCGAGAGGAACACTTTGAGGCCATGCTCATGGCCAAGATGGCCACGTTCATCTTACATACTTCTAAGAAATCGGCGATAGCTCCGAGAGGTACGAATCCCGGTCAAGCATTCGGAGCATTTAGTGAATCTAGCTGGCTTTTGCTAAGCTCGGCTATCGTACCTTAAGCTCTTCCGTGCATGCAAAGCCCACAACTCAGACCTACAATGCTATCACACAGCTTGCTTTCCCAGCAGATCACCCGTCGAGTACACCTTATGCCATGACCGTCTGATACCCCACCACACCACTCATAATAATTTGCACCAGCTCTATCACACTCGCCACCTCACCACCGATAGTCCTCCCCTTCCCTTGCTCTTTATCCTTTCTGCAGTACCCAATCGTGTAGGCCACACGGCCGGCGCACCAAGCGAGGCCCAAGCCTGCGCTCAAGACCGGATATCGTAGGCCCCCAACCAACAGCCCCACCAAGAACTGCGGCTGGTGTTCTAGAAAGTTTGCGTGTGCGCGCTGGGCGCAATTAAATAGGTATTTTTCTTTGGATTCTTGGGCTTCGGCGTGCGTGCAGTAGGCGTTTGGGTAGGGGACTTTTGCGGCCTTACGGAATTGGCTGGTGTTGATGGAGTGCCAAGAGGCGACGAAGGTGGAGAGAGTTGCTGTGGCGAGGACATAGCTGAAGAGATGGAGTGTTAGTGAAGGTCCAAATGAGTAGGGGTGGAAGCGGAGGGGATGTACCCGTATTCTTTGGGGACGGTGAGGGTGAGAGACATGGTGGCAGAATAAGTGCTAAGTGTTCTGTGTGGCTTGGACTGTAGAGAGTATTGAGATTTGCAAAGCCAAGCATTGGATTCTTGACTCAGGGGGAAGTGGTCCAGATATTATATAAACACGGAGATTGAGGCTCTACCAGTCGGGTAGCGATTGACCCGGTTGCCGAGAAGGCAGCAACAAATCTACTTAAACGCACCGATTGAGAGAAGAACGACAAGACAATCTCTGCGGTGTGTTAGCGCATCAGTAAATCTTTGATAAGTTGATAATTGCGTTGACGCAGGTATGGGTAAGGTAGGCATCGACCTTGCTTGGTATGTAGTGTCCAGATCTCGCGCATCGTAGATTACTGGTAATACTCAAATTGCTACGAAGCCGCAAGAAAAGTTCGATAGCATTTTTCATTGCATGGTGTACGATACATTGTGAACAACGTCAAGTCTAGGTGAGGATAAAAACTAGCCGATGTGGGTCGGGCGGGAACAACACGGTGCTGACAGGAATGAGGTATCACTACTACTAAGCTGATCGAGATCTTGACTACTTGCGACTCTCGAAAATCTTCAAAAGGCCTCAAAAGGCCTCGTTCAATCATTGTGTCCAATTTTATCGCATGCCTTCTTCCTTTCAAACACTGGTCTCAATCCGACCGTCCAACATTATTACTACTCACCCTCTCGATACTTACGCACAACCACTTTTTGCCGTCCGTCTGCCCTTACAAGAGTATCGGTCTCATAAATATTCCCCGCAGTTCAATCCAGCGTCGTCCAAACAGCGTTGAAGCACTTCTTAACATATTTCCCGAAGTCCTCTTGCTTTTCCTTTGGTTAAGCCTGTCGTGGGGCGGATCATGGTTACACAGACCTTGAAGACAAATTACAACGTCTGACCACCATGTTACTGCAGCTTCAACAACAGAAAGTATATTAAGCCTACTGAGCGCAAATTTTCGCTCTGGATTGAGCGAGGCTGGGGCATTGTGAATGAGCACAGAGTCTGAGAAGCATTGTGAAGCGAGAGATATGGGGAAAAGGGCCTCTTGTAGGAAGCATATATATCCCGCAGGTCTTCTACGACACGTTCGTCGCACGGGTAATCAGTGCCAGCATAGTGAGGTCCCGTAGGCCAGTAGAAAAGCTCGTAGGTTCGGCGAGTAATCATCAGCCATCGACCAGAATTCGCGAAGAAGTTGTGGATGTCTGTGATTTCATCCAACGGCATTCTGCAGTAGTGTAGCTGAGGTGATTTGCGCTGAGATGTTATGCCCAGTGCCTGAGTCCGCGACGTGACGCGTACAGTGATAAGTTGAAGGCCGTAGAGCGGTGATACTAAAACTGAGATTGTGTAGCACCAAGACCCAAAGAACCAGTGTCATGAAGATGGAGGTCACGATGCGATGTTCGAACACAAGCCATTGACTTGGGAAGGGATCCTGAATCTTCATATCATGAGATTGCGTTCAGAAAGAGGATGAAGTAGCGTCACTTGGGTCCAGAATATGCAAGCTGACCAAGAAGAGTGTGAAGCATCTGATTGACTTAGAACCTCGAACCCCTCTTACTCGCTCTGTACATTGTATATCCCACATAGCCTCCAACACAGACAACTCCAAAAAGAATTATCTTCAGATAGAACCACCTCCAGCCACCCTTCTCCTTGGTCCCTCCAGGATTGTACGGTTTACTCTTCACCTTTTCGTCTCTTCCCGCACCTCGGTCCTTGCGTATATGTAAGTTGTGTGACGACACTGCAATGATATCGTGGTTGTCTGTTAGCTCTCCAGTCTCAGCGCTGAAGCCAAGGTATGCTGTTTGAGGAAGTTTGATCTGTTCTGTCTCAAAGCACTCGGTCCACTCGTCCACGGCTTTGTATTGAATATCCACGCGGAGAGATGTCTCTGCGTAGTAGGTTAATCGGATCTTGGTGGGGATGGTGCCGCCAGTACGGAGACCTCGTGCCTATGTTCTCCTGTCAGCAATCACATCACTTTCTTCAGTGAGCCAGTAAATACCGAGCACCCAGCCAACTCGTTGGCCTTTCCATCATGGTCCTTGTCATATGATACCGAGCTATTCCCCAGCATAGCCATGACATACGGGAAGGTCACACCTGGCCGTTGGTTTTTGTACGTATCGATGAAGATACCCAAGCCATTGAAGTTGTCCGTATGTCCAAAGACCTTGCCTGGCTTCCCTCTTTCTTCTATCAACCATATTGCCATCCCATCTCCATGTAGATGACCCTCTTTGCTATGTATTTTGAATTCGACTTCGATTTGCCAATTCGTCGCGGTCATTGGCATTCGGGAGAAGAGCCATCCTGACTGTGCTTGGCGATCTGATGTGAGGCGTATGTACCTGTACGCCAAGTCCTCAGGAAAGCTCTCACTTTTTCTGGGACTGTAGAGCTCTTACTGATCCGCTCGTACTATCGTGTCTTCTCCAAACTCAAAATATCGACTTTGCATGTCAGAGTCTAAGTATGGCTATTCCTTTTGAGTCAGCCTTCGCTCTTCATGACGAATGATCCTTAATCGATGGGGCTCGATCGTTGTGAGTGACTGACGGATTGAAGACTATGTGACCGTAACTGTATGCAACGATTAGCAACGGTTCAACTCACACGCCCTAATAACAGCCTCTCACAGGAATCTGTCTGACAGCACTCTGATCCACCGCCGCCGTCACGCCCATACACCAAACCAAAAGCCCCAGCAGTGAAGCTGGCCATGATGGCAGTATCATCGTTTCTCAAAAAAAAACAGTATACACCGCAGCATTCGGTCTAGACAGCCTGCAAAGGGAATGTGTCAAGGATACATGAGAGAACAGAGCACAGACGCGCGCGGCGAATAAAGGCCATGTTTCACTTCTGTAAGGCCAATTCGTCCAGGCTTCGCCAAGGATAGTTTCCCGCCGCGGCTCGGGGTTACGGTCGGCCCGGGGAGCTCCCAAATTATTTTGGCTTGGAGCTCTGGTGAATATCAATGTCAACACCACGTCTTGTATCTGAGTAAATACGTTCGAATTATCGACTAGCCACTCTATCAATCTCTGTTCCCAATTCATCGCCTGCCAGCCATTGCTCTTCACCATACAGTGGCGCTGATCCCCTCACATCCGCCACCATGGACACCCTAAATAACTCCATGAGCTCCTCCTCCGATCCCAAAACCGCAATAGTCAATCAAATACGGCAAGAAGCCGCGATAAACAATGCCAGACAACTAATTGATGTAAACTTCCTCCATGGCCACTTTGTCGTCCTGTCTATTGCTCCCCCCGCTTCGCTCTCGCAGCTCTCTCTGACAACGCCATCCAGAAAATGAACTCTCACTGCTTCGAAAAATGCATCCCAACGCCCGGCAGCTCATTATCGAAAAAGGAGGAAGGCTGCTTTACAATGTGCATGGAAAAGTATATGGCGACGTGGAATACGGTTAGTCGGAGTTATATTGCGAGGATACAGAAGCAGGCGGCTGTGGGTGGAATCGAAGGGGGAGGAGGAGACTTTGGGATGTAAGGAAGAAGGGAGAGAGTTTTGAGGCTATGAGGAGATGGAGGGGATGTATACTATGGATTCGGTATCAGGAGAGGGACACCGCAGCACTGCATTGGGAGGCATGACTAGACACCACTCGAAGGATTTATTGTATGTTATAGAGGGAACACTAAAGCAACGTCATGGACAGCACAGGAAATCTAGTATCCTTGCAACGCCGAAATCCGGGAGAACATCCACCCTCCTTCGCTATGCTCATTACCAGAGCTGTGAAATGCAAAATCGCTGAATCGCTGCGTTCAAATCAGCTCCTGGGCTCAGCAATCGCCCTCTTAGGCGACTGTCCCATCAGATTCTTCTGCCTCTCCATGTAGTCCCTCACAATGACTGTACAGTGCACCTCCTCACATAATTTTCTCCTTCTCTGCAGCGGCAACTTTCCCGCAAATTCCAATCCACTCGCCCTCTCCACAGCCTTAATAGGCACCTCGAAATCCCGCAACGGCTTATCATTCGCGATAGGCGCGTTTGGCAGCACGAAAGCCGCCAGACTGACATTCCCACCTGTCTTACCGTCCTCGGCGAAAATCACTTTGTAGAAATGCGTCGGTACCGAGACGTTCGGTGGGTTGCCGATGACTTCGTAGGAGACTTTCCATTTTCCGCTGTCGGGGTCGCGCTTTGGGAGGTAGAGGGGACCGGTTACGATTCGGATGCTGGGATAGTCGTTCGTTAATCGCCGGCAGAAATCCTCGAAATGTGCCCAGTAGTCTCTGTTGAAGCCATCGCCCACCTGCGGACACATATTGCTCAGCAGGAATGTCTGGTCCAGCGCGTTCTGGCTCCATTTCGCATCTGCGGCGGGGACTTGGTGCCCTCTGTCGTAGCCTGAGCGGAAATAGTCGCTGAGCTTTGCTCGAAATTTGGCGGGGATGGCCTCGTCTTCCACAAAGTAGGAGTGCTTGCGGTCTGCGTTATTCACTGAGAGCGAGGCGGGGGTGATGTGCTCGGCTACCCACTGGGGATTCCGCATGCGCCGGTCAAACGCAGAAGTTGTGGAGAGGGTCGGATGGAGATCGTTGATTGGGCCTGGGAAACCGTATTGGAAGAGGCCATTTGGGTTGACTGGAGGGCCGATGTCTTTGAGGGGCTTAGGGTACGCTGGAACGGGCATTGAGTTCGGTAGGGAGGTGGGCGCTGATGGGCGAGTTTTGCGATCTGACCGAGAAGAAAAGATTGCGGCTGTAGCTGCGGCGCCCGTGGCTGCTGAGATGCCTGCTATGATCGCGAGGGTGGTCTTCGACATTCTGACATTCACCAACGGGTATTTGATTGTTGCTGAAGCAGTGAGGCGGGCATACAGCCCTTATGAAGCCCTCATTGTGTACGACCAGGCGACCAAGAAGGCAGGCGCGTGATGGATCGACGTGTCTGATAGTTGCAGGAGGCCCTCCACCAATCATCTGGTCAGGCGCCGATCCATTCGAGGCGAGCCCTAGCGCGAGATTTCTGCCAAGCTTTACTTTTGACTTTACCGCATTCGTCATTTCCTCATTGAGTTCCATATCGCACTTCCAAGCTTCAACGTCTATCCGAAGCACCTACTTTTCTATTCTTATAAATACCTACAGATTGCCTTTCACTTCTCCAATACTGCTTACTTTCGTGTCATTCGGGTTTGCGGCCATCCGTAGAGAAGGTGGCGAAGATGGGCCTCGATAATGATACCCGAGGATGGATCATGACCTTCGTGAGTGGAATAGGTAGGCCGCTGTTTAGGGATTGATAGATTATTGGACTGTGAGGCTGACGGGATGCTAGCCTGTGTGGTGGGTGCCAGCATAATATGTGTAGACCTGATCATCCAACGGATTCCGGGACAGCGGAACTTCCGCATACAAGACAGTAATACCTTTCTCTCGTCCTCATTGAGTCTGAGCTTCGGCGTTATGGTGAGCTTGGCTCTCGATTAATGACTTGAGATGAAAGAGGCTGATTTCCACAAAAGTTATTCTCTTCGTTGTACAGTATGCTGCCATCTGCGAAGAAGTACTTGAGTGATGGTGGTATGGCCGCTGACGCAGCTGCGTCCACTACGATCGGTTGTTTCTTGGGTGGGGTGGTGGGAATACAATTCGTCTCACGTATATTACATTCCTATATTCCGTCACATGTCGTTGACTGCGATCATTCTCACGACGAGGACGACGGAGGCGATGAGGAGCATCACCACGACCACCACCACGCAAATGGACACGATCACAAGCACAATGACCATATATCAGAAGATACGCCCTTGCTCTCCTCTAATGATCTTGACTCCAAGGCTGGCTCAGAGCGCAGGACAAGGTCAGCAACTGGCGAGACAATTGAAAGGCTCGACGCTCCATATCTGACTCGTCCACCTTTGGGGAAACGGCCGACTCTTCTTAATCGTACTACCGCGCGAATGTCAACTTTTGTATCAGGCGCGAAAGCCCCGTGCGACGAAGGTGGACCTTGCTACGGCTACAGTGAGCCGTGTGGCCAAGAATGCTTCAAAGTCATCAGCCGAAGTCCCACGCGAGCGCCGACAAGAGCTTTTGGTCGCCTCTCAGTCTCTGGTCTACCACGTCAACCTTCGTTACTACGGACAACAAGTGCGGTTCATTCTCGAGCCAAAATTAGCAAGGCTAATGGGTATGATGAGGAAATTGCTCAAATATCGCCAAGGCCAACGATGCCAAGAGCTGCAGAATCTGCGCAAGCAGTCTTCAGAGGCCGAGAAGGGCGTCGCGGAACCCACCTTGGGACTGGAACGGTTGTAGAGGATCAAGACGAGAACGAAGATGACGAGGACAATGTCAGTCCAGGATGTCACGGCTCCAGCGACTCCCCCAGCGAAACTGCGAATGAGGCCTCGCACCATCATCACGTTCCATCTAACGCCTTTCTCGCCATCGGTCTACAGACATCCATTGCTATTGCACTTCACAAACTCCCCGAGGGCTTCATCACCTACGCCACCAACCACGCCAACCCAAAGCTAGGCTTCACAGTCTTCATGGCCCTGTTCATCCACAATATAACCGAAGGCTTTGCTATGGCACTTCCTCTCTATCTCGCCATCAACAGTCGATGGAAGGCAATGTTCTGGAGCTCGCTGCTTGGCGGGGTCAGCCAACCGCTTGGAGCCGGCGTTGCCGCACTGTGGTTCAAGATTGCTGGAAGAGGTGACGCAGCCCCTGGTGACATTGTTTACGGATGCATGTTCGCCATTACATCTGGCATCATGGCAAGTGTTGCTCTGCAGCTGTACTCGGAAAGCCTGAGCTTGACGCACAATCGGAACTTGTGCACTGCGTTTGCATTCATTGGGATGGGTATACTGGGAGTTAGCTTTGCATTGACGGCATGATGATGGGATATCCAAATCATCGTTGCATACATGATGATGGGATATCCAAATCATCGTTGCATACCCCGCTCGGTGTTCGAGGAATGGCGAGACAGTGAAGGAGTCTGGGTTTCGAGAATGGCGCAAGCTTGGGTGGGTAGTTTTTTGGATAGAGAGGGCGGTTGTCTCAAGGTGGCATTAGTAGAGATACCCGAAGAATAATTTACAAGCTCCAAACATACCAAACCCCGACTGTCTTCAAGCCATCGCCTACACCACCCAGCGGAGCCATAGACCTGGAAGAAGGAAGCACTTGCTCCTCGCCTTCGATCCCACCCTTTATACATAAGACACGAGCTCCCATCGCGTTCCCTCTTGTTAAGAATGAATATCATGTTTGTCTAGCGTGGCTTGACTCTTCATTAGCAATGTCAGTAAATACCACGAATTATCCAAAGTACTCCCGGTCCTTCACTGTCTTTTTGGTATTTATACTGCATCATCTCTCGGGGTGCCACCTCTATGATCAAGCGATCACCACCCCTAACACAAGTTCTGGCGGTATTATCCTCGTATTACACGAATAGCTCTAGCTCCAGCCTTCACTGCTGACTAAGGCATTGCTGCCGTTATCCGCAACCTTGCCAAGGAGTCGGGACAGGACAAGACATGGCAGCCAATCTTTTTCATTTTTGGGCTAAGCCAAACGGGTTGGTCAAATGCTGTAATTCAACCTGACAGCCTTCTCTGCCAGAGTCGACAGTGGTCGTCGAGCGTCAGGCGGGTAGACTGTTAGTTTGAGTATGAGGCTAAAGTCGAATTATAAGGTATTCTCCATCAGGGTTAGGGTAACGGGGCCGGCAAAAGCTGCGACTGTTACAACCGCAATTAGCACCCATTCCCCTCTCACCAAGGTGGACTCGACAACCGCACGCCTATCACCTCTTCCTATCGATCTTAATCCTCCGAAATACCTATCAACACTCCCTGTACTACCACAAATCACCTAGCCACCACAATTATTCTTATCTTCAATTGGATCGACTCCTTTCGTCCTACCTACCTGCTAGCCGAAGCTTGCCCGGCCCTCCAACATTGATGTCCCCACCATCCAAGGAGAGGCCCTAGCACCGCAAGATCCGGCGTATATCTACAACCAAGCGTCTGACCGCGTCAACCACGCCGGGACAGAGAACCGACAGATTGATCCGTCAAAGGCATAAGGAATTGGAGAACCAATTGCAGTACTACATGCCTTGACCTTGTGCCTATTCTAAGCAGATAGGCAACCTACATCTCTCTTCCAGGAACGCTCCTTGATCTCGGCAACCTGCTGCCACTATACTCCCCTGCCCTACTGCCGTCGCGTCACTGAAGCTCTGATGCCGACCCTCGGATTTCTTAAGAAGAAGAAAACAAAGGAGCATGACCAACATTCCGACAACTCTCCCGTCACCCCCACGTCTGCTGGTGGACACAAGGGCTCCCTTACATCTACATCTGCAAATACGTTAAGCTCAACCGGTAGTTCCAATAAGGAAGGGGAAACTATGCTTGTTAGTCATGGAGGCCCACAACCTACTTCAGCACCAAGGAGTGCGGGGAACGATATAGCGGTAGATATGCCCCAGCACCCATGGCAATCCGGCAACGAAGTGCTAACCTTTCCTTCACAGACCGATGGAGTACCGCAGTCCCAACCCACAGGACATACCAATGGATCCGGCCTGCAAGCAAGCTCCACAAATGCCACAACTTCCACCGCCCAATCTACCACTACAAGAACCACAAAAGGCAAATACTCGCTCACAGACTTCTCGATCAAACGAACATTAGGTACAGGAAGCTTTGGCAGAGTCCACCTAGTCCAGTCGAACCACAACCAACGGTACTATGCCGTCAAGGTGCTCAAAAAGCAGCAAGTGGTAAAGATGAAGCAAGTAGAGCATACCAATGACGAGCGGAGAATGCTACAAAAGGTCAAGCATGCGTTCCTAGTGACACTGTGGGGCACCTTCCAAGACTCAAAAAACCTATACATGGTGATGGATTTCGTAGAAGGAGGAGAGTTATTCAGTCTATTGCGCAAGTCGCAGGTCAGTCACCTTGATTATTTCGATTATTATCATCAATCCTACACCCTGTTTGACTATCTGTACTCACGCTACGAGAAGCGTTTTCCCAATCCCGTTGCCAAATTCTATGCGGCTGAGGTTACCCTGGCCCTCGATTACCTACACGCACAAGGTATCATATACCGAGATCTGAAACCTGAAAATCTTCTGCTGGACCGGCATGGACACTTGAAGATTACGGATTTCGGGTTTGCCAAAGAGGTACCAGATATTACGTGGACGCTCTGCGGCACTCCGGATTACCTGGCGCCAGAAGTCGTAGCTTCAAAAGGCTACAATAAATCAGTCGATTGGTAAGTCTTTCCCCTTGTATTCTTTTCGTATCTAGGACTCATCCCAATTTTAGGTGGTCATTGGGAATACTAATCTTCGAAATGCTGTGCGGATTCACACCATTCTGGGACGGAGGATCGCCTATGAAGATCTATGAGAACATCTTGAAAGGACGAGTCAAGTACCCACCATACATCCACCCAGACGCGCAAGACCTACTACAGCGGCTAATCACTCCCGACCTCACCAAGAGATTGGGCAATTTGCACGGTGGCTCCCAAGACGTGATGAACCACGCGTGGTTTGCAGAAGTGACTTGGGAGCGATTGGCTAAGAAGGACATCGATGCTCCTTACGTACCTCCGGTGCAAGGTGGAGTGGGAGATGCTAGTCAATTTGACAAATATCCCGAGGAGACGGAGAGGTATGGAGAGAAAGGCCCAGATCCGTAAGTCCAAATCTAGCAGCAGAAAATTCTCTTCTCCCTAACAATGTAACAGCCACGGGTATCTTTTCAAAGACTTCTAGGCGCAGATTAGAAGAATGAGACTATTGTTGCAACGCCCTTGGAGACTCACGCAATTGGCATGCGATGATGACGAATGGAGAAGATTACGAGCCTACGACGCAGACTAGGCGATGATAGTGAGCACTGAGCGGCTTTGGAAAACAGCTAGCCGTTCAGACGAGATCATTGTTTTCGCCCTTTATGATTCTGCAACCCAGCAGCCTTACTTTGGTCTGGAATACCCGGTAGGCTTATCTTGGAAATGGCGACGGATGTCTTTTGCGTGGCGCAATCTTTGAGAAATCCTTACACATGGTATAAACCATCTAGCAGAATCTGATGAATCTGTTCCGACAAGAGCGCGGTCAAGAGCAATTTTGCGGGACATTACCCCTTGCAACCCAAAGGATGCGGCATTCGTCCAGAAAATTGAGTGGCAAGCCCTGGTTCCCCCAATTTGAAGGAAACGACGATTCCCAATATGGAGAATGTCGAAAGTGGCTTTCATCATCATGCATTCGTAGGCGCTATCCAATGATCGCAATATTGGTATAATTCCATCTACGCCTTCCCCCTCACCTCTCCCCACAACCGATCCACGACCTGAAAAACCGCCGTAACGACCTTCATAGTCCCCTCGTCAATCCCTCCGCTCCCAGCTCTCTGCTGCATCTTATCCGGATGCCATCGCACCCTCTCCTTTTTCAGCACGTCTCCCAAATCCAGCTCCTCCTCATCGCTCTTTTTAGCGGCTTGTGGTGCTTTTCTGAAGAAGCGCTCTACTTCCTCTTTAGAGACGTCGTGGATGACGCCGCTTTCGATGGGCCAGGAGATGCGGGTCTCAATAGTACCAGTGCCTTCCAAGAACGTAGTCTCCCACTTCTTGACATAGCCCTCCCAAACTCCATTCCACCTATTCCTCTTCCTCCTCTCCTCTCCCCTTCGCAGCGCTTCATCCATATTAGCCTGCCATCTCCTCCCCTCCTCATCCTTCTCCTTCCGCCTCGCCCTGTCAGCCTCCCTTTTCTTCCGTTCCTCGAAAATATACTGATGGCTTTTCTCCCACATTTTGCCCCTCACATAAGTTACATATTCCTCGTCGTCCATCCTCTCCAATCTTGGATTCTCCAGGTCCTCATTGTAGTCAGGATCACCTTTGGCGGTGTAAGGCGAGTAGGTGTGGATAGGCTGGCCGTAGACACCTTCCCAGAACGCCGCACCCTCATCATCAGCCAGCGCATCAAACAATGATTCTCGGAAAGCGGTGTCGGGATTCATGAATTGCCCGGTGCGCGCGTTGGGGAGGTATGTGTCATCGTAGAGGGTGGGGTCGTCGGGTGGAGTATGCGGGCGCCGTCGACGGGATGGGTGGTGACGGCGGTGATGATGGCGGCGGGTTTGCCGAGGGCTGGAAGGGGAGATTAAACGGCGCTTTCGAGAGGGCTGCGAGGAGTCAGAGAGGGAGGGAGAGTGGGCGCGTTTTCGTTTGAAGCGGAAGGGTTTGATGGGTTCTTGTTGTGGGGGGAGTGGCGAGGGGGGAGGGAGGGGAGGATCCAAGGGCACTGGGGCCTGGAGTGGGGTTGCGAAGACGCTGTCGCTGCGTTTCATTTTGGGGTTATTGTGCCATGGTGTTGGTATGATAGAGAAGAAGAGTGTGGGCCCGCAAGTGTGGTTGAAGATTTTGGCTACGATTGCCATTTAGGGAACATCTGATTCTGGCACGACAACCTCCAGTATTCGACGTTTCTCCAAGAACACCACCTTTCACTTCACAATCATGTCCAAATTATCATATGGTCTCAATATAACGAAGAAGCCCCCATTAGGCCAGCGCCCTCCACCCGCAAAGCGAAAGACCATCTTCGACGATGATTCCGGTCCCGAAGATGGCCCAGACAAAAACGAATCCACCAAATCCATATCCACCATAGGAGGTCTCCAATCCTCCAAGCCCAAATCATCCAATACTACTCCCACTGGTCCCCCCAGCCTTCCCTCCAAACCCCCCAAAATCTCCCAATACGGCGACCTCTCCACCAAACACACCACCTCCAAATACTCCAAGTCCGCCTCTGAAATTGATCCCACCATCTACGACTACGATAGCGTCTACGATTCCCTCCACGCCCCGCCTCCCTCCTCAACAATCTCCACCCTCGACGCGGAGAAAAAACCAAAATACATGGGCAACCTACTCGCAGCAGCCGAAACGCGGAAACGCGATCAGTTGCGCGCGAAAGAGAAGATGCTGGCGAAGGAGAGGGAGGCGGAAGGTGATGAGTTTGCGGATAAGGAGAAATTCGTGACGGCGGCTTATAAGAGACAGCAGGCTGAGATGAGGAAGGCGGAGGAGGAGGAGGCTGAGAGGGAGAGGGAGGCGGATGAGAGGAGGAGGAGGGAGGGAGGTGGGATGAAGGCGTTGTATAAGAATATCTTGGAGAGGGATGAGAGGAAGCATGAGGAGGTTATGAAGGCTGTAGAGGAGGGGAGGGGCAAGGATGATAGAGGTGATTGTAAGAAAGAAGAGAAGAAAGGGAAAAGTGAGGCAGAGTTGGCGAGGGAGAGGGGTGCGATGGTGAATGAAGAAGGGCAGATTGTGGATAAGAGACAATTGCTTAGTGCTGGGCTGAATGCTGGGGCGGCGCCGAAGCCTAGACCGAAGCCAGATCCTAAGTCTGCGGGCTCTTCGAGAGCAGGTGGCGGTAGGGAATCAGCACGGGACCGAGAGACACGACTGTTTGAAGAACAGCTTCTCGGAAAGAGATCTATATCCGACGACTCGGATAATGAAGATGAGAGGGCGGCCAAGAGCCGAAAACTGGAGGATGAGCTCCTTGGCTTGGGTACGCCATAAGGTAGAATCGAGCAGTCTCGAATACCACGCTTACCAGTTTCGTTCTGTCCTCTTGTTTTGCTCTTCTTCTCCATATCGCAAATTTCACTCCACGAATTTTCATGCTATGCGTATAAGCTAAGCATTTTCCTCCACGAGACAATCAGGGTACAGATCAGGACGGCATGGCGAACTCACCTCTGTGACGCACGTGTATCAATATTTCAGCCCCAGAGAACATGCAGTTGCCACAGCGCGCTGCGCAGCTGAGCCTGTCACACTTAATTTGGCTAAGGATGCCTTTCAATGGTTCCACGGCCTGGTTGCTTTGCTGAAATTACTGTGCGGCAGTGGAGAAATTCCGTAAAGTTGAGTAGGGAAGATGCTCAATGGAAAAGGACGCTTACTTGGCCATTGCATGGCCCAGAGTTCACAAATAGTGAAGATGGCGCTCATCGATTTAACATAATTTTTTTAGTGCTCAATATCTGGTGGGAAGTTATCAATATCTGGTCGTTATGGTCTTGTTCAGTCCCACAGTCGCTCGTACGCCAAGACATTGACTTGGGAATCGCTCCAATGGTAAATTTAGAGTGCAGATTGCTCCATCCATGAAATTAGACGTTCGGTCTTGATAGTACGTGCGAAGCTGCGAGGGACCGATTGGACATTAGGGGACTCCGTGAATACATCATTGATTGGATGTACTCGTTTCGAATGTCCAGCTCATGCTGTAAGTAGGAGAAGATGGGATGACTGGAGAATTTGGTGACTTACTTCAATTCTAAAGCGACGTTAAGGCAGCACGAATTCAAGCAGCGTATGCTTTGCTCAAGATGTGTTTGCTTCGCCTCGGGTACGTTCCAGTGTCGAGTGATCGGAGCCTGCGCAATCGAGCTGCCATTCAATCGATATGGACACTTCAACGGGTCGAGTGATCTTGAGTTTATTTCTCGATCTCTACCGCTATCTCGATTCTTAGTATCTCGCTACCGCGCTAGGCGCGGGCTGGAGACTTTGGGAAAGTGAATGATTGATTAGCCCCTCACTGATCGTTCTACCAAACGACTGACAAGAACTAAACGATGTTACACAGCCAGCGCTCCTTCAGACTAGTCGCACTTTGCTACAGTCATGGCTGACGATAAAATCAGACATCTTCTATTCGAGCTAGCAAGGTTTCTCCCACGTGAAGATGGGGTTGAGGAGTATGACTGTTCCCAAGCACATATTGATGATTATCAGAGGTACAACGACCGGAACAGAAAACCCCTCAAAGACTTTGCCGAAGCAGCGCAGGACTTGAAGGCCTTTTTCGATCGGCCGTTGACTCGCGCTATCAGGGAGGCATTCCAGCGCCTCAGAACTGCAAGACAGAAGGCCCGATGGACCCCACATATCATCCTAAAGGCTCTTCACGACTTGGATCTCTCCTTCTTCGACTCTCGTCTGCGGGGCAACGTGATTGTGAGCTGGGCCAATGACGAGACTATTATTGAGAGGTTCAATAGAGACAAAGAAGTAGGGGAAGATTGGACGATTTATGGTCTCATGCTTCCAGATGGCGAAGGTCGATGTTTGGTGTATCTGAACTTCGAAACCATTCTGGATACACTGATGACAGAAGAGTCATACGCACACATGTGGCAGACAATGTTCCATGAGCTTGTGTAAGTAACCATTCGCTACCGTGCTCTACCCAAGCTTTTTGCTTTTTTGCCTGTTACCTCTGAAATCTAATCTCGCTCTAGGCATGCATATGAGTACATCACGACCGGTGCCATCAAACCGGCAGGCCACTACGACTGTTGGCGGAGATTCGAGCAGCATGGAACTAATGGCCACGGATGGCACTTTCGCTTCCTGCTGAGCTGCATTGACGATAGAGCCCATGAGTTCCTAGAAGCGTCGGCCATAGGCCAGTGGGAGGAATATCGATTAAACGTCCAGGAAGAATTGAACATGATATTCGTAGATGGCATGCGTCTTCGTGCAGAATGGCAACCTTCATCAGCAACTCCTACCCTCCAGAAGCTAAAGAAGGGCCAAAGCAGCAAATTGAATGGAGCACGTCGTCCACAACCCTCCTGCCCCCCAGTGAAGAAAGAGCCAAGAATGCTGGGACTGCCATTGCAGGATCACTTACTTCGCCATTCTTCACGTCCATCAAGCAAAGTAATTTCGACTAAGCGCCACAGACTTATCAAAATGCCAATCAACTACTCGAATACCAAAGGCGAAGACGAAGACTCCCGCTCCGCTGAGAACACGATTCTTGCAGACTGGAAGCTACTACGGCCTTTGAGGCGGGTTTGACAAAGATGAAAAACTCAAGATGGTGTCGTACATCAGCTCATCTATCCGATTACCGCTTATTTTCGTGAGACTCGGACTGTGAATTGTATCACAGGAGGGAACACGGATCGCAAATGTAAGGCAAGAGGGCGAAATCCTTGATTAACTGCAAGTCCAATCTAGACTCAGGCACTATACCTCGTCAGACGCTACAGAGTGCGGAGTGTGAACATGCAATGATCAATTCGAAAGTCTCATGCACATTGCCCCTGGAACGTATTGCTACAAAGGGTACAACTTTACGATATGGACCGTCAGCTCTTCGATCTTGAAGCGGGCCTTCTCTGTGTATGAAGAGCAATCGGGGGCTCCGTGCGAACGCTGCAACGGGTTCCAGTATTGTAGTTACTAACTTACCAAGCAAACAAGTAACCTTGTCATGAACCCCAGCTTCGTCCATTTCGTATCTTATGACTCTACGTGAATATCTTTGTACTATCCTTGATCTAATGAGTATGCTGAGAAAGGGAGAGACCGGTGGCTCATCTCTGTCTTTCCTCTGCTTTTCATAATTTCGCAATTGGTCGACCTCTAGTAAGCTTCCTAGGATGAATAGAGAGGGCTACAGGGCTAAGTTTTAATGTAAAACATAAGCACAGGAGAGCAAATGTTCGACCTATCAGCACTAGGGACGAGTCGCCGGTAGCTTATAGGTTTTTCTGAGGGTGGTTTGAATGCCCAGTCAGGTACTATAATTTGGTTGTACTGGCACAAAACACTGCCACTTTTCTTATCGATCGTGCTACCCTTGATGTCATGGCTTTCTGATAGCGGCTGTGAGGTCCATGGAGAGTGCCCGATGTGTAACCATTTGGCCAACAGTCAAATTCAAGCTACAGCCTGGGACAACGATATGGCAATTGAGTTCTGCATATGCGAGCCGGATGATTGGATTGCTTGTGCCACCTCAGCGACCACGGCCGTGGTCCACAATACTTGATCGCAAGTGAAACATCCCGCCATGTGTTTCTGCACTTTTCTGGTGACCGAGGCTGATCAGCTAACAAAAGGCATATACCGATATCGCATGGCCTTGTACTACCTTTTACAGCCGGCCAGGAACCAGAATACACGGAGCAGAGTGCTTGCGGTAGGTGTGAAACTTGCAGAACTTCCTAAGGCAGCATATCGGCCAAATAGAGCCCAGAAGCTGGTGCTGCTTGCTGCTTATGTTTGTGTACGGTGATACGGTTTTCTGTAGCACCAGCACTCCAAAGACTTCTTGCTATGTCTTCCTTCTTCACCTGCGTACCTTATACTTCCCTACCATTCTGATTCTCATCTCCTTCGATGACGACCTAATCCAACGACTCCTGAAGAAGTGCTCCAAGCCAAGATGTATCGCTACTGATCCCCAGGTGGTTACCATCATTGCCATTGTTCACACGCACCAATTCGCGATGATGCGTTCGACCAACGACATAATGCTGATTCTGAATCGACTCTAGGAGCCAGTGGAAGAGGTTTTGACTCCCAAAAACTACAAACAACAGGGCACTCACCAACTCCTGGGGGCTCAAGGGAGGAAAAACATTTGAGTGGAAGGAAAAGATTCCGCAAAGCCTTCCGAAAGGTGACTGAAGCTTGTCATGGAGACACCATGTACTACCCTTGCAGTCAAGCAATCCTTGACAAGGTCCAATATCTGTCATTCACAAGTAAAGACTGGGATGCCGTGAATATCAACCAAGCAGTCTCAGACGCCCTGCTGTACAACAGCAGAGAACCCGATTCCACGAGGAGACGCCTTATAGAACGGATAAAGACGGTCATGACTGGACCACAAAAATACGATTGGCAACCCACGCTTACGATAAAGATGTTCTACGACCTCGATCGAGTCTTCTTTGGAGGATGGCTCATAGGCAATGCGTTCGTTGAGTGGAGTGACGACAAAGATTTCATGCTACCAACCAAGTATGGTCGTTGTTTTCCAGCTAGCCACAGCGGAAAATGCTACATCTTGCTCAGCGCGTACACTTTGTTATCAGATCCTATGGAGGGTCCGACAAAACAATGTTGGTCAACTCTTCTGCATGAAATGTGCCAGAAAGTATTCCCATATTATTTCACTCATCCGTCCTCTGGATTGGGGTCACTTGGAAATGACTCCTCGTATCATCCAGCGCCTATATCATGGTCCAGAAGAAGTCGAAGATCAGCGATACGTTCTTCCACAATCACGACGCATATTTCCGGAAAATTATACATGCTGTGCACAGGCAATCCTTGGAGAGGTTTGGGTACCGTGTCATCCACAATGGCCACACACATCAATTTGATCATCTCATGAGCCATGTTTGGGGGAAACAGGACAATCGTGAGCACGGCCTATGGACTAGCAGTGAGGGAATTGCCACAGTTCTACAGACACAGAGTAAGCGAAAGATCTGTCCATTCCCTTAATTGAATAGATATGCTGATTACTTTAATTTGACCATCCAAGTGCGATTTCCAATGGCAGAGATCTCCCCAGTTGAGCGTTGGCTCAAAGCCATGGTACTCTTGATTCACCAGGTTTACATACTAGTTTTCATAGAGTAATGCCCTCCCGGCTTCTCAGAGAGCCCGACTTGCCCTGTCCTGGCACAAACATTGGATGGCAAAAACATTTCTCAACGCTGGATAGCAAAAGTCCTCTGTCTATATTGACGGCAAGATGTGCAAGATGGACGCCAGGGTGGTCTTAGCTTAGTGTTCCAGTGTCTTTTTCTGTTCCAATCTGTTCTTAAGACCCGGTCAATTAGTACTTTTAAAACATCACATTTCCGTCAAGACTTTACTGCTTATCTTTGTTTACGGTAACAGTATTCTGTGTAGCACTAGCCTTCTGGGTCTTCTCACTATACATATGTTTTATTGCTTGTTATAGTGTAAGGTGACACTGTTCGATGTATCACTAACATCCGAAAGGCTTCTGGCTATAAAGTTCCCTTTTCGCCCTCAATCAACATTCCTACTTCTTGATTTTTTCTCTCCATCAGACTCTTTCGGCGACATTCATCCTTACAGGAAGGCCCCCCAAGCTAAAATGCCTTTGGGTCCTCGTTACCACGGCGCTCGTCTCGACGAGCCGTACTACGTCGATGAATCCGATCGAAGCTATGATATTGACACCATATTATCAGAGACCTCAGGTGGCTGCGGCTTCGGATCAGATAATATTTACAACATAGGATGCTCGTCAGGGTCTTGTCCTTCAAGAGAAGACTGGGATAAATACGACAAGGCCTTTCGAACCGTAAAGGCAGACAGAGGTGCACAATATCCTTGCTCTCAACGCAAGCTCGATGAGGTTCAGTACTTATCACACTCCAACACCCATCGTCCTGTCTGCTGCACCCGCAAGGCGGTTGCCGACGCGATCAGATACAATAGCGAAGAACCTGATAGTGCTAGACGTGCTGCCATCGGAAGACTCCAAGCTGCTATGACGGTAGAGCGGCTAGACGACTGGCCACCTGATCTGACAATCAAGATGTTTGCGGATCTCGATATGGTGTTCTTTGGTGGATGGCTGCTGGGCAACACGACTGTTGAATGGGGCGATGATCCGATTAAGCTCACACCCAGTGTGTGGGGCTTTACGGAGTTGGCCAATCGCACAGGCCAATGTCGTATCGTGCTAAATGCCAAGGGAATACTCGTGAAACCGAAGATAAGCACACCTGCAAAACAAGCTTGGGCAACGTTACTCCATGAGATGTGCCAGTAGGTTTTTTTCATCCAAGCAAATCTCTTGTACCAAGTCGATCATTCGAAAGGTGACTCACGGAATCATAGTGCTTATATCATAATAAGAAAGAGACTGAGAAAGGACGACATGGATCAGAGTCATGGCCATGACGAGTATTGGCGGACGATAATGCATGCTGTACACAGACACTCGTGGCAATTATTCAGGTTAAGAGCCATTCACCATATCGAGGAGGACTATCATAGAAACCATCTCATGAGCCACACTTGGGATCAGTATGATAATTGCAGGCATGGAATGTGTGAAGGATAGATGAACAATACTACGAGAGTCTTACAACAACATTGCTCAAACCTTTTCCTTTCCTGCACTTAGGTCGCATGTATGCTCAGTGGTGTTGCCCCTATACTTCCTAGTCCTACCTTGCACAGGTTCCAGGCTTCTGACTATAGCTAATGGAATTGGTGAAACCGTGGTACAACCAAGCAAATCTCGCACAAGACCCTTCTGCCGTTACGATTTTCTGCACTACTCTGTATAGAATCTTTACAGAGACTCACTCTTCTTCCTTTCCATCTGTTTAACTTGTTGTAAACTATTTACCCATGTCCACTTTCCATTCAGCACCCATCATTAGCAATTCGTCAGTTATCTACATCTTAAGAAGCGCAACGTAAGGATGCCACACAAGTATGAGAGCCAGAGCCAAGGTCGAAAGAACTCCTCACTAATCCACCCAACAGCAGGCGTTATGGTCGTCTTAGGGGCCACTGCGATTCCGACTCAATATGCAGCCTAAGCACCAACGCAACATCACCGGCTATCATCACCGACCCTGTCGGCTACAAAGATGGTATTCTTGTGAGGAGGAGCGGCATCTTCGTCGCCGTTTGTACAGAAAGGCCTTCGAACCAGTTTCTACCCATAGTGGAACGAATTACCCGTGCAGACAAAGTGAACTCGATAAGCTTCAACTTTGGCCTGGTTACAATCATGAGCGATTCGTGAGCCCCAACGAAGCCCTCAAAGAGATCAAAAGTCACAACAGAGAAAATAGAAGACATGTACATTGTGGTGCGGAACAATAGGCTCTCATGGAGACGGCAAAAAACAAGCTGACTCTGTTTCCCTATTAGACTACCTTCCACTTAGCGTGACGCTGCGCGCCGCATCAAGCATGCTTTAGAGAACATCGGCGATCTTGAGAGTTTGAAAGTTTGGACGCCAGACTTGATGATCAAGATGATCCCTGATATCGATCTCATTTTCTTTGGCGGATGCCTTCTCGGCAACGTGATTGTCAAATGGGCCGATAACGAATCGTTTGCTATGCAAGGCCATTCACCCGGTGTATTGGGTATCACATGGCTTTCTCGAGCCGGAGACGGGCGTGCCGGACAAACCCAGGTTCATCTGAATGCCAGCGGATTGTTGCTAGACGGCGGTAGGGTTCCTGGTTTCAGAGGATCATGGTTGGTCCTACTACATGAATTAGTGGTCAGTTGAGACAGTTGTGAACTAGAGCCGATCAAGCTCATAGCAGACCTATGTGCTGACAGTGTGGGAACAGCATGCTTACCAAATTGTTCGCGTTCAGCATTTCAGAATGACCAACACTACGGTCACGGTATTTGTTGGCGGAGTGCGGTCACTGCTGGGCATGATCATTCAGTGCGTCGCTCTGGGCTTAACGTCCTGGAGACTGGCCAAGACGTATTGACTGAGTTCGAAAGGATGGAGAACGAAGGACGAAGAACGTGCGCCAGAGGAGAATGTAGACATCGTGTGTGCAAGCCAGGAGGTCGCGTCCTCGGGGGCATATCTCTTGGCAAGCGGTCAGTAGTAGGGTCCCTCGCTCTTTGAGATACGGAAAGTCTGCATAGTCATGGGGCCTCCCAAGGCCACGGGGGCAATAATTAGATGGTAAAATCGATGCGGGACTTGTGTGACAACTCTAATAGGCGTACGTGGGCGGAAGCCTCTTCAAAGCTGAGATTCTCAATGATAGGTACCACACTTGTATAACCATAAGAGTCCTGTTCGGTGTCACTCTGTGTAAACAATACTAAAGTTTCTGCCTTCTTCCTCGTTCATCTCTCTACCTCTTATCCTAACCAAAAATTCAACTTTCAGTTCGACTCTCATCTTTAAGACTACTCTTATCATCCACAACCCAACGCAAAGATGCCTCGAGATCGGCTTTTGGCTGTTTACGAGCCATCGTCACCTGGCCGTCATGAGCGTGACACAGATTTCGATGACTCTGGCTCAGATTCGTCGAGCAGCGGAGACTCTGGCAGTACCCTTTCGGATACTCGTCACGTCTCTAACGCCCTCCGTAGTCATCGCCCTCGGCATGCTCCCTCGAATGCGAATAGTCACCTAGAGGCGATACCTCGCATGCAAATGATCGACGAGGCTCTCCTGCCAGTAACTCTACTTAATGGAACGCCATATCCATCGAACAGAGACTTCTTGATAAAGTTCTCAACCTTTCCACAGCCCCTCATGCGCCATTTGTGCATCCTATTGAGGCCATGCGAGACCTTGTCCTACATAATAAGGCAGACAGACGGTACGCACGTACCAGTTTGACTTGTGCTCAAGCTGTCAATGTTGCTCTACGGGTTGAGAATACCATGCTAATACCAACTTGGCCCATGGACCATCCGTTACTGAATTGGAGACCGTAGACCGTGTTACAGAGGCCTCGGAAGCAGTTCACCAAGTGGAGGGCTGGAGTCCCGATATCTTCATCAAAATGATCCCCGACCTTGATACTATATTCTTCGGCGACGTCCTCCTAGGAAATATTCTTGTTAAGTGGGAAACGCCTGATAATGAGGTTTTCCAAGGAACGGACAATGATGGACGCCCACCACTCTGTTCGTTGGAGCTCCCAAACGAGTACACCAACGAATATCGCGACGGACAATGTCGCATTTGGATTAACGCCGAGGCGATATTTACGTACGCTCCTGATCCTTTCAGAACGACGTGGGTCATGCTTTTGAGCAAGCTGGTGGTGAGTAGGATGTATCCTCTACTGAGGATACGCCTTCGCTAATTATCCGTGAGATAGGCCGCCTACCTCATCGTCCGGCCTGTGCAGGACTATCTCAACGATCCGAATGCTGGTGAAGACAAGTACCATCGAACGGCGCTGAATTCAATTCATGAGCAATCTATGCGTCGATTTGGGCGCGAGGCCCTTATGCCTGGAGACTTGGAGATGATGGAAGAGGCAGAGAACGAAGCTCGTAAGAAATGCCTGAGTGGAAGCTGCAGACACAGGACTTGCACCCATGAGAGGAATTGGGGTGAGCTCTTCGTTTGAGCACTACCGCATGTCTCGCATGATGTGCATTCAACATACGCATTGGAGGCTCGTCCCGGCCGCTAGGAAAGACGGGGAGTGAGGGATTGATATCAACCGGATCAAGATTTCTGGCTCAACCTGGGAATCCGAGTACATCATGCGACTCGATCTGCATGCGATGAATCTCTCATGAGCCTTTAAAGCTTGGGAACAGAACTTACCTTTTGGTTGACTCAAGCATGATGTAATAGCTTAAAGACATAACGATGTAAAATCAATCTGGTCCATGAAATACCACGATTGTCATACAAGGATCAAGATGGGTAGTTGCGAGGAGAGCGCGAACTCTACCCGTGGCTGCTTTTCAAAATGAATCGTTGGTATAGATTCATATGTGGCCCTGTAGTCTGGCCAATCAGTCCATAAAGACTAGATCGCTCTAGTAGCCATGATCGCCTTGCGGCCTTGCGGGTGTCGGTTACTGTCTACGAACCTTCGACAATTGCACACTGTATCAAATGAAACAGTGCTTTTTATTAGTCCTCTTGTCTCACAAGTATACCGTACCTAGCCAGAGATGACGCCTCAACCCCCAATATGCATCTATATCCTGACCCAATGCCGCAAATGTCGCTAAGTAGCTCGTCCCAATGCTGCAAGTGTCTGATGAGTATCATATCGCGCCCGAAATAGTCTTTGAAATAGTTGGTTCTTGTATCGCTCAAGGTATAAGAGGTATTCCAACCCTCGTTTTGGCCCGGTACTTCACGTAATCGTCGCCAAAGAAGTCGTTGAGCAGCTGCTCTTCCTCTGGACGCCCACGAGTCAGCCTTGATAAAATTCTACCCCTTTGCGATATCCATGGAAGAAGACTCACTCTCGATCCTTCTTCTAAAGAACCTCCATAATACTAATGCATATCCAAAAAGGCAGATCCCGTTCCCTATCACGACTTGAGTCCCCAAGCCCCACCAGAAAAACCCAAAGTAGCTTGGATGCCTTAACCAGCCATATATACCATCCGTAACCAACTCATGCCCGGCTTTCCTCTTGCTCTGCACGAGATGATTGAAGTTGCTTCCCGCATGCGCCATAGCAGTAGTCCTCACCGCTTGACCCATGGCCAGCATAGTAAACCCAGCAACCAGCCACGCCCGTCCCACAGGCACGAGATAGAAGTCTGAAAAGAACCACCAGTGTATTCCGCACTCGAAGAAGGCCATACCGTGTGCTATATTATACGCCTTTCCATTCTGCGAGAGGAGGAAGGCGGAAAAGGTTGCAGCAGCCGGGTTGTAGAGGGCTGTTGTGTAGTATTCTAGAAAGTGGAAGAGAGAGAGCGCGCATAGGAAGAAGGAGAGGCGCCAAAGTGGGTTGAAGGAAGCGAGGTAGATAGTGGTGAGGAGGGAGGTGGAGAGGGTGGTGCCGAGGAGGAAGGCGCACAGGGAGATGGCGGCAGGAGAACGATTGGGATCGGCTGGGGAGGAGGTCACTGGGGAGACAGAGGGGGGTTGTCCGTTAGTATGACCGTTTGCTTGAGGTGGATGGCCATTTGCGTGGTCCGTTTGAGGTTCCCAGTGATCGCCTTGGATTAAGCGGATTGCATCAAGGTCGAAAGAGCTTGTACTCACTGCGGCCATTGTGAGATACAAGATCTGGCAAGCCACCTATAGTCCTGCTGTCACCGCATGGATGGATTTGCTTGCATCTTCGAGGTCGGGAAGAACAGTACTATGACTTTGTAGAGTACGTTGCTATTTTTGGCTTCGTACGTGACAGCGGAAACTTGCCTTAGCGCGTATTGGTATTGAAAAGAATTCATTCGGATACTCTGCTATCTAACAGCTGCTCCAAAGGCTACTTTGATCAGCAAGGAAGCCAGCAATGGCTGCTTATAGACTCAAGCTCAACTGCTAGCTACACTGTCTAGCTGATAATTGGTCCCCACTTGCCGACTCAGCCTGCGTAGTATGCCTTGTTCATGGTGGGGCAGAGCTCAGCCTCACTTTTTCACCATGTAAGTCGACGTCAGACGTCACGAACGGAAGCCACAGTGAATCTGTTCTGTTCTCTTTCAATGGTCTTGATTTTCGTAAAAGTTATGGACCGTAGCCGATGTGCTTCCTGATGCGTTGAAGTGTCAAAAGACCCAAGCTGCTATGGAGCCGATAACTGTGGCAGCTTCGATCGTGGGCTTACTTGGCGCAGCTGCAAAGGTGTCTGACTTCTATTGAAGGAAGCGTAAAGAGTGCCCCAAAGTTGGCAGAGACTGCTTTAATGGAAGTAGCAGACATTACCATCTGCCTAAGTCAGCTTCAAAAATTCCTGCTGCGCACGCAGAAAGCTGAGCGATCGCAAGAAAGCCTTATTGCGGTCGATCAAGTGCTTGTAATTTAGCGTATTTAAAACCTTTGCAATTTCTTGGCAATATCGATCCACACCACGCACACCTGATCCAACTATTAGAATGGAGTTATCATCACTCTTGGTTTGATATATCGTATATATAAAAGCTAGAGATAGTCGCTACGACTATAACGTTATTAAAACTACAAGGATTAATGGTGTAGAAAACTACTCTCGAACCTACTACGTCTATACTAGAGGGTCGCCATCTCCGCAAGGAGATTACGGGGGCGGTAGGAACAGGTATAGGTAGTGTATAGCGGAGTACGATCTAGGTCACGTAATATTAGAATATATAAGTCCACCAAGATCACCAAATATCGGTGACGATATATACGTTTTACGAAGTAAATACGCGGGATTACGTAGCGAAAAGTGAATGGAAGGACCCCGAATAAATACCTATATAATTTATAGTCCCCCTAAAAAAACCCTTTAACTTATATTATTCCTAGGGTACGTATATATAGAACCCGTATAGAATTTTCTATATTAATCTATACTTTATTTATATAGCCCCTCCTTATATATTATAAATAAGTCCCCGTCCGTATTAAGCCCTAATTAACCGTACAGTCCTATATAAATAGGTATTTACTTTAATTTTATTCTCTATTAATCTATATTAATTTATATATATTTTATACGTATCCGTACCTAGCCTATAATAATAGGTATAATATCTATAGGCGATACCGAAGATAAGGAGGAATTCGGTACGGATTTATATATATTAAAGTATCTTAAATATAAGATACTACCGAATAATAAAATTAAAGATTAAAACGTACTAAAGGCTAAAGAGAAAGTACTCGATCCGTATACTCCTATATAGTATTATACCTTTATATATGTAGAGGTTATCCGTAATATCGGCTTACGCGAGGGTAGGACCGTCGTATATATTATTATTATACTATATAAATTATAGATAAAACTATATTAATTTATATAGAATTTTACGCGTCCGTTTAATATCGAGGGCGTTCTTTTATAGTCCTATATAGATATTATATACCTAGATAAGGATTATTACGCCTATTATATAAAAGGGAACGGGACTATACGGTCCTATAGGACTCTATCCGGATATTATAACGAAGTATATATTAATTATATATACTCTAGTGACGGGTTAAAGTACTCGTTTATACCTAGTTCGTATTATATAATTTAGTATAGTAACTTTATTAATACTTTATAGAGGAGGTTAAGGAAGTAAAGAAATATAAAATAATAGACCCTTTTAGTAAAGAAATATATATCGTAATATAGAGTCGTATTAATTAGTATAATCAATCCGAAGTCTACGTAGACTAAGATATCGAGGCGTATAGTTTAAGATCTCGAGGTATACGATCTATACGAAAAGATTACGGCCGCGCACTATAACTTTAGGACTCTATATTAAGCGGTAACGGATCGTATCTATATAAATTAAGTATAGTAGGATAACGGGGGGTAGTAAGAATCGGTATAATAGAGTATAGGCCCTATACGGGTATTTATAGGATTATTATTTCTCGTATTAATTAATATAATTAATTAAGCTTCTATATCGAATCTATTTTAACCCGTATAGTCTTTCTATTAAATCGTGACCCTAGAAAAAAAAAATCCAAAGACTTTATAATAATAATTTATTATATATATTTAAATAATCCTAATTATATTTATTAATAATTCTTTATAAAAATATTATAACTCTAAATATATTTAGAGTTATTTTAATATATATATTATATCTTAATATATCTACATATAATTATATTTTAATATCTATAAATATATAAATTAAAAGATAATTATTAAAATAACTCCAAATATATATATATTTATAATTATTTAAATAAATATATAAAAACTATAATATAAAAATATTATATATAATTTTTAATACAGATATTCATTATAATAATAAATATATTTAATATATTTTAAGATCCTAAAATAT
>JAABUW010001403.1_pt1 | contig 40582 bp, 6 predicted proteins | sample 5560081 | NCBI WGS metagenome assembly JAABUW01 (sample SAMN10711882, study PRJNA513363) | rock metagenome | isolation source: Antarctica rocks | place: Antarctica: Victoria Land, Knobhead sud | reverse complement strand
ATTAAGTACCTTAATTAACTTTAAATTGTAATAATTCTAAATATTAATTAACTTAAGTTTAATCAATTGTGTTAATATATTTTTAATAAAAAGATAATTTATAAAATTAAATAATACAATTTAATTTGTTATTATTTTAAAGATTCTAATATATTGTTTTAATAAGTTTTGTTAATAACAAATATATTTATATATACTTTATTTCTTTAAACAATATATTAAAATTTATAACAATTATATATTTTTTAATTATTTTGTTAAAATAAAGATTTATATAAAGATTAAAAAGATATAACAATTTTTAATATTTATTTATTAAAATCTTTTATTTTTGTTTTTGTCTATTTCGAATTTTATTATATAATTGTAAAATCTTTTTTTTAATATTAATTTGTTTTAATTTTTTGTTTACAAAAAACTTCTTTTGTATATTATTTTTAGCAATATTTTTATTAAATTTATTAATATTTTTATTTAAGTTATTTAATTTATTTTTATACTTTTAAATATTTTTATTTTTATTTTTGTAATTTTATTAATTATTAATTATTATATATTAAAATCTTTTGCAACTCTTATTGTGCATTTAATTAAATTTTTATAATTTTTTTTCTCTTTTAATATATTTTAATAAGTTTTTGTTATGTGCAGTTTGTTATATAGTAATGTTAGTAAACCGGGTTGCCTGCCAGGGCGCCCGGGTTGAACTTTTGGTCAGGTTAGACCTAACATTCTAACAATTGGTAGCTTCAACAAGTCTCGATTAATGCGTCTTGGCAAATACTACAAGTAATTGATTATTACATCGCGTGTCTTCGCGCGAGTCTCGAGTTCGATTTCCCTTCTATCTATCAGAAGCAAAATAGATAATCGTAGTAATGCTTAGGGTGCGTCGTGCGCCCGGAGGCCGCCTATATAGTGCCCCGTAAGTCCGTCTTGCACGCGAGAGCGCGTGCTTTCTTGCTTCGTTGAGAGCAAATTGTTATGTGCAGTTTGTTATATAGTGGTGTTAGTAAATCGGGTTGCCTGCCAGGGCGCCCAGGTTGGTCTTTTGGTTAGGTTAGGTCTAACATCCTAACAATTTTGTTATAAAAATTATTTTGCTAATTACTTATTAAAATTTTTGTAAAAGCAATAATTTTAAAAACTTTTACAATTGCTTAAATATTAATAATATTAATCTTAAAAATTTTATATACTTTTTTAGTATTTTGTAAATAAAAGAGATAAAATCAATTAATAATAGTATACTTTTGCAAAATAAAAAATAAAAAAACATTTGCGCAATTAGTCTTTAACAACAATTAAAAATAAATATAAAAATTTAAAATTTAAATACAAAATTAATTTAAAAAAAAAAGACTAAAATCTTTTTAAATAAATTATATTATTTTTCTTATTTAGAATTGTAATTATAAGAAAGTTTTGCAATATTTTAATAAGTTCTCTTTATTTAAAGTAAAATATATTATAAATTTTAAACAAAATAATATTTAAAGTTAATACTAATTAAATAATTAAAAAAGATTATATTTTAATATCTATAAATTGTACAAATATTTATTAATTTTTATTAAAAAGATATTAAGTATATTTATAATCTCTTTTTGTTACTTAATAATACTTATTCTTATCTACAATATTATATTATAAATTATCTTTTTTATCTTTAAAACAAAGATAAGTATAATATTTTATATTTGATTTATATTAAAAAAAATTGTTGTTATTAATTTGTTGCAATATATTGCTCAAGAATTTTATAACAAAAGTGCAAACAACTTAAGTCTTTTTATTAATTTTTATTCTTAAAATGTTGTCTAAGTTTGTATAAAATTTACAAAAGACTTTAATAGTATTATAAAGAGTTATTTTATAAAACTTTAAAATAAAAATAAAAATATTAACTAATTTTCTTCGCTTATTATAAAAAAGATATATTAAAAGAAAATAAAAAATCTTTAAAACACAATATATATTACAATAAATATTAAAATTATTAATAAATAAATAAAAAGAAAAGAAGATATATAATTTGTTAAAGATTTTTGTAAACTATTCTTAATAAAAGTAATTTATTTTAAGTTTTTTATAAGTTTTATAGAATTAACAAAGAGATTAAATATTGAAGCTTATTGTATTTAAGACTCTTCGAATATATTAATAATTGTTAATAGAAGTTTTTTTAATATTTTTTAGATTATTGTACTTTTAATTAAAATAAATATAAAAATATTAATTAAAATTAAATAAATCTATCTCTAGCTTAATACTTTCTTTAAGAAAAAGCTTATTTTTATTCTTTAATATAAGTTTATATTTTACTAATATTAAATAAATTGTAAATAATATTGTTTATAAAATAATTATTATTTTGTTTAATATAATTGTATTTTTTATTTGTTTTTATTAATAAAGATTACTCTACTTATTGTATATAATTATTAAATAATATTTAATAATTAAATACAAATAATATTGTTAAAAATAACAAACTAATTATTATATATATAGCAAAGATATCTAGAGATTATACAAATAAAAGAATCTTATATTAAAAAATATTACAATTTAATAAATAAGTCTATTATTTTTATTAATTTAAAATATATCTTTTTGCGTAGTTTAATTGCTAATAATATAATACAAATTAAGTTAATAAATTTGTATTAATATTGTTAAAATAAATATTCAATTTTTCGATATTAAATATTGCTTTTGTTTTTAACTATTAAAGATAATTGCTTTTTAATAATAATATATAGAGTTTTATAATAAAAAATTAATAATAATATATAATAATAAATTTATCTTTTAAAAGTATTAAGTTTTAGCAAAAGATTTTAAATAATATTTATTTTATTATTTGTTAATTGCTTTAATATAAAGTTATTCTTTTTAATATAAAAATTTGCAAAAGACTTTGTTAATTGTAAAAAAAATTGCAATTTAATATAATTTGTTTTTAAGTTTTTTAATTTTTCGAATTATAGTTTTAAAATTATATGCAAAGATAATAATATTATAATTTTTTTATCTTTTTAAAATACTATTTTAAATAAGAGTATTAATAAAGATAATTATTATAAAATAGATAAAATATAAAAAGTAAAAAACAAACTTAAAGAGAGAAAAAATTGAAAAAAAGAAAAGAAAAAAAAAATATTTGAAAATTTATTTTTGCTATTGTTTATATTTAAATTTTTGAGAAGATTTCGTAAAATAAGAAGTTAAAATTTTTGTAAAATATTATATTTAAAATTAAATTATTTTTAATATTAGTTTTAATTTTAATAGAATAAAAAACTTACAATATAAAGATTTATATTTTTTTTATTTTTATCTTTTTATCTTTTTATTGTTGTTTTTGATATTTAACTTGTTTTTTTCTTCTTAAATACAATTTAATTAAACAAATTAAATTATAAGTTGTTGTTTAATATTTTAGATATAGTTGCAAGATTTATAAGTTAAGAGTTGAATATTTTTTTAATAAAGCTATTATATACTTTCTATATATTTTTATCTAATTTATTATAGATTTTCTTATTTTTATTTAATTTGCTATAGACTTCTATATTTTTATCTAAGTTATTATTGTTTTTAGCATCTATATTATAGTTTTTCGCAATTAAGATTTGTTCTTCGAGAAACTACTATAATAATTCGATCTTAATTAAATGTAAGCTTTTATTAATTTTATTAAGTTAAAGTATTAAATTAAAGTTTTTAATACATAATAAAGTATACAATAAGATATAAATAACTTAAAATAAAAACTTCAATAAATATATATCAAACATATAATTGTTATTGTTAATATTTAAATTGTTAATAATCTATATAATTATATTTAATAAGCTCGAGTTTTGCGATCGACAAAAATATTACAAAGAAATATATAAATAATAATACAATATTTGATAAAAAATTACTTTTAGCAAATGTAATTGCTATCTACAAGTAACAAAAGCAATTAAATCTATTAATATTAGTTCTATTACTTGCACTAATAATATATCTGATTTAATAAATAATATAATTAGCTATCTAAATAATACTAATTACAAAATAGTCTTTTATAGATTTTGTTAATCTTATTTTTCGAAAAAATCTCAAAATATCTTGCAGAAAGAAGCAAACAAATTAAGAAAATAATGCGTAAAAAAAGATAACGCATAAGAGATAAACAACAAGATTAATAATAATATAAAATTAATAATAATAAAAATAGATAATACTAAAGATTTGTAATATTGGAAGTTAATAATATTAAAGACTTGTAATACTAAAAGAAATTATAATATTAAAGCGAAAAGTAATAAAATAAGATTGCAAACTTATTAAAAAAATTGTATTAAATTACTTGTTAAAGATTGCGAATTGCAAAAAGTTACTATAAATTTTGTAAGAATACTATATATTTTTAATTAATAAATAAAAGACTTTTGCAATAAATATATTTATCTTAAATATTAATTGTCTCGCTTTAACTTAAAAACAAAATCTCTTGTATTAAAATATATAATAATAATATATATTTTGTTTCTGTCGATTTATTTTATAAAACTAAAGTTTTCTCTTTTATAATTTATTGTTTTACGTTAATTGTTGTTTTGTTAAATTCTTTTTTGTAGAAGATTTTTTAATTAAGCTTAATTATTGTTTAAGAAATTATTTTTTCAAAATTTTTAATAACAATTTTTAAGTTAAAATTGTTTAAAACAAAATATTTATAAAATTAAATATATTTGAATAAATTATTAAATTGTTTAGATTTCTTAATAGTTTATATATATACTTTTTAAAAATAAGAGATTTTTAAAATATATAGACGTTAATATTTTAAATAAAAGTTAAATTTTATTGCAACAACATTATAAATAAATATTAAGATTATAAATTTATTCTTTTTATTAAAGTCTTTTAATTTTATGTAATTTTAACAAATTTTGCTATAATATTAAAGTAGTTATTTTGATCTTTAATAGTTAAAGAATTATAATTGTATATAATAATAAAACTAGTATTTAATAAAATACTAGAATTTTCTTGTAATTGCAAATTATTTGTTCAAGTATTAATATTTGCTTATATCTTTAACTAGTTTAACAATTCTCTATATCTTGTTTGCAAATATCTTTATTATTTAATAAACAATATAATTTTAAAGTCTTTTGTAAACAAAAATCAACTTATATATTCTTTTATATTCTTTATTTAAATACGAAGCTTTAATACTTTATTAAATATTAAATTTAAAATATTAATTAAATTGTTTAAATAAGTTTAATCGAAATTTATATTAATTTCGAAATATAAAGTTTGCAATTAATTAAAATAAATATTTTTGCTTTTAAGTATTTTTCTTAAATTTTCTACTTTAAGATTGTAGATTTTGTCGAATTAAATTAAACTTGTAAAAAACAATAATAATTATAGCTTTTAATAAACTTTAAAATTGTACTTAATTTTTAAAATCTTAATATTTTCAAAATTATTATTGTTTTTAATTAAATTTTCAAGAAGATAGTTTTTTATTTTTTCATAATATATATTTTCGTTAATTGTATAATTATAATTAATAATAATTATTTTAAATTTTAATATTAAATTTCTTATCTTTGTATTTGTGCGAAATAATATTTGTAATTTGTTAATATTTCGAATTATAGTTTTTTTAAAAATTATACTTAGTTTTATTTCTTAATTAATTTTATTTATATTTGATCGAAATAGAATTTTTTTTGCAATTTTTGAAATTAATTGTGACTTAATTGCAAAATAATTCTTAAATAATATATATAAATTTATATTGTTATTAACTTTTATAATTGTTAATATCTATAATTGTTATTAGCTATTAACAATATATAATTAAATTAAAAATATATATCTTTTATAATTGTTATCTAAGTTATTAAGTAATATTATATTTGTTTTTAGAAATTGAAGAAATACAATTTAACAAATAGCGACAAACAAATTCGAATTTATATTTTTCAAAAAATAATATTTATTTGCTACTAGTAATTTAAAATATCTAAAAATAGCTTTAAATTATTAATAATTTAATTCGAATTTAAGATTTTTGCGTTTTGTTTTAATATATAATATAAATTGCGTCTTTAAATTTTTTGTATCTTTAAATTGTTTTAATTTGCAAAAATCTAATACAAAAAAACAACAATAATACAAATATTTTATTTTATATTATTAAAAATAAAATGTTTTGTATCGAAAATATTAAATATATTTTTAATTTTTATAATTAATTTTTAACTCTTTTAATTATCTTTATAATACAAGTAGATATAAAATTGTTTTAAAATAATTTGTTGAATTTTATCTATTTATTAATTTATTTTTATAGACAAAACAAGAAAAAATATAGATTTAGTTGTTTTTTGTTTCTTAATAAAAAATGCTTCTTTGTTTAGAATTTGTTAAAAAAAAATTAATAATTACTTATAATTAAAGATATTTGCAAAAGACTTTAGTTATTAATATTTAAACTAATATAATTTAAACTCTTTTGTAATAGATTAATATATAATATACTTAAAATTAATAGATAATAATAATTTAAGTTTTATTCAAATTAACGTTATTAATAAAGAGATATCAACAAATATTAGGATTCTTTATAAAGTTTAGAATAACTTTAATATTTATTAATTGTTATAAAGTTATAATTATGCTAATAGCTATTTCTATAATTCGCAAAATAGTTTTTAAATTATTTGATTTTACTTTAAGTCTATTGTAGATTACAATAATATTCTTTTATTAATAAATTAAATTGTTTAAGAAACTTTGCGTCTCTTTGTATTAATAAATTAATTCTTTTAAGTCTTAAATATATATAATTGCAAATATATTAATATTTTGAATTAAGTAAGATTTTTAAAGTTTAGATTTGATTTTAGAGAATTTATTAAAATTTATTGTATAATTAATTGTTCTAAAGTTGAAAAAGTCTTTAAATTGCATAATTTTATTATATATATAAAGTTGTTAAAAAACGTATTTAACGCAAATATAAAATATTTGAAAACAAGTTATAATATATTTTTTATAAATTATTTAATATATATTTTTAAACGTTATTTTTTCTTCGACATTATTTAGATTTTTAACAATCAATATATTTTCTTATTTATTTTCTTATTTATAAATAACAATTTTGATATCTTTGTTTCAAAGAATTCCTAAATATTGTTTTTGTACAAAAAGATTATAATTATAAGTATTGTCTTTTTTAAACTTAATTACGAGTTCGATCTTAATTGTTAAAAGAGAAATTAATAATAAAGTCTTATTAATAAGATTAATAAAGTTGCTTATTTATTATATCTTTAATAAGTTAATTAACTACTAAACAATTTGATTAAATAAAGAAGATTGCAAAAAAGCTTTATAGAATAATATTATTGCGAAGTTTTTAATAGATTGCTTAGAAAAAACTAATATTAAATTAACAAATTGCTTTATTAAATACAAAAAATTAATAATTTTTAAAATCGATTTATTCGCAAAGAACTTTTCTTTTCTTTTCTTTTATTTCTTTTATTTTTTAACAAGACTTTTATAATTTTTTGTTGTTTTATTAGATTTTAAATACAAGAATGCAACAATTTTTCGAACAATTTCTTATTGTAAAACAAATTTTCGTAATTTTTTGTATTTGTAATTAAGATTTTGTACAATAATAATATTTATTAATTAATAATATCTTAATTTAAAATATTGTATTTAAATTTTAATATAAAATATTTATTATTATTATTATTTTTGTTTGCGAATAAACGCTTTTTAACAATTATTAAATATGTATTCTTTGTTTTTATTTTATATATAACTTTAGTTATTGTTTGTTAAAATTGAATATACTTTTTTATATATTGTTTAAACATCAATTAAAAGCAATTAAACTATATTTAGTTTTTTATTTAGTTTATATTTTTAAAATCTAAAATTGTAACAAAAGTATTTATATTTTGTTATTTTAATCTTTTACTAATTATATTAAAACAATTTATAGCATTCGATATTGCAACAATTAATTGTTAAAGACTTTAATTTAAGGAATTTAAGTATAAAGAAATATTGTTAATTGTATAAATTTAAAAAAGTAACTTAAGTAATAAAATATATTGATAAATAGATTTTTAAAAGAATTAACGCAAGTTTTATGTCAAAAACTATTATAAAAATTTATAACAATAGTTTGTTGCAAGAGTTTTTAACAAAAGCTTGTTATAATTTTTTGATATAATTTTTTGTAATTAACGCTTCTTGATTCAAAGAAGTAAAATAAAGAATTCTACAAAAATAAAGACAAAAAATAATATAATATTTAGAGTTGTATATAAAGTAACAATAGAAAATAAGTAAATTTAAAAGCTTTATCTTCGACATTTTTTTTTCGACAATTAGTAATAATAACATCTTTGACAACTTAAGAAATTAAAATAGTCTTATAATTGCTATTAAAATATTAGAAGAATTATATATTAAAAAAGCTATAATTGCAAAAATAAATAATAAATAATTAGAAGTACAAATAATAAAGATAAAGTAAAAGATATTAAAATATAAGAAAAGATAAATAATTATTATATATATTTATTATTCGACGCAATTGACAATATAATAAAGAATAACTTAATATAATTATTACTTTTATTTTTACAAATTAATTTACAATTATTTTGTTTATAATAATAATAAAATAGTATTAATATTAATATATACAAATAGTTATAAAAGTAGACTAAGTATATATAGTTAAAATATAATTTTTTATTCTTGTCTTTTTAACAATAGTTTTTTTAAAATATGTTAACATTTTAACTTCGTTATTACTTTATATCGAAACTTTTATTTTTATCATTTTTTTAAAATTAATATCTTTATCTATTGTAAATATAATAAAAAGTCAAAAAGTTATTGTTAAAAAAATAGTATTTTAAAGCTAAAAGCATTTTAGAGTAATTGCAAAAGATCTATTTATTTTTAAACAATTGTCTTTTAATTCTTATATATAAAATAATATTATTATCGATAAGTTTAATTCGATATCTTATTAATTGCATACAATTATAGAGAAATTTTTTTAAATAAAAATTTATAATCTTTTTGTCAATATATAACAACAAATAAAAAAGAAAAATATTAAACTTTTTTAACTTTAAATTTACACTATTTGTATTGTTTACAAAGTTTAAAATATTATTAATAAAAAGATTTTTATTTTATTAACAATTCGTTTGCTAGTTGCAACTATAAAAAAAAAGCAAATATTTTGTTTATAAAGTATTTGCGAAAAAATATTACAAAAAAGAAATTGATTATATTATTAAAGTCTACAAAGAAATTAAAGTCTTTAGCAATTTTAAAAACTTATTCGCAATTAAGTACGATTTTTTTTTACAAAAGTTCGATTAACAATAATAAAAAAAACATTATTGAATTAATAAACAATAAAATATCTAATAATTTTACAAAGTTATTTACTTCTTTTGAAGACATTAAATGTAAGTTATTTATTAACAAGAAAATTAATATTAAGATTTAATATAATAACAAGATTATAGATCTAGAGTTTAAAGAGCACAAATAACAAAATAAGATAAAACAACAATTTGCACAAAGCAATAAATTGTCTATTAATCTTAACAAAAATTAATTAGATTACAAAGTTAATTGTAGTTTAAAACAAGAAATCTTAAAGTTATATATAAACGCAAATTAAATTGCAAAAATTTATAAAGTTTAAAAATTAATTGCAACAAAAATTAAATTAATTTCGAACTTTAAACAATAGTGTAAAATATTATTGTTAAAATCTAATTATTATTAAAACTATTAAAAAGACTTTATCTTAAAAGATTTTAACTTAAAAATAATTTTTCTTTTAAGTAAATTATATCTAGCAAGTAACAAGTTGCAATTATTATTTAATATTAAATATTTATTGCAAAAGTTCTAAATATAATTAAGATTAAAATATTTAAAAAATTAATTATTATAATTTGGCAATATTATTTTATTTATCTTTTTTATTAAACAATTAAGAAATTTATATAAACAATCTTTTTAGATATAAAAGCTACTTATACTATATACAAAGTTACAAAATTCAAAATAAAATAATATTACCAAAGCTAAAATATTTATTAAACGTTAACTTTATAGTACTAAATTAAATATTAATAAATATCAAATTATATTAAATATTTACAAAGAAATTAAAGACAAATTTGCGAAAGACTTTTGTAATAAATAATTAAAAAATATTTTTTATTTTGCAATTAAAATAATTAATTTTAATAATATTAATTGCAATAATATACAATTTCTTAAATATAAGTAATATTTATTTTTATTTTTTGTTAAAATCTTTTGCAATCCTCTAATTAACAAATTATATATAGATACTTTTATTTATTTTTTTATATTACAAAGATTTAATAAGCTTTATATAACAAATAATACAAATATTAGATTTACAAAATGTAATAGATTTTTTTTATTAAATGTTTACAATATCTTTTATTTAAAAAAAAGATTTAAAAATTAAAATATAAATTTCTATTTTAAACAAACAATTTTACTATTTATTTATAAACAAAATTCGAAGATAAATCTTAAATAAGATTTTAATTTCTTGTTTAATAAAAATGCTACTCTATATAATGTAAACAAAAAACATTGTAACAATAATTAATTAAGTTTAAAAATTAACTACAAAGAGAACAAATATAATAATAATCTACTATATAATAGACTCTTTATTAAAAATAAAATTAATAATTGATATAATATATATAAGCAAAGAGCTACAAGCTATTAATGTATAATATTTTTGCAACAATTTAAATCTTAAAAATATTTCTTTATTATAAATAAGTATTTTGTTGCTTTCTAATTAGCTATCAAAGACTCTTTATCTTTTTTAATAGATTCTTATATATTGTAGCTATTGACAAGCAATTATGTTAATAATTAAATTTAGTATTTGCTTTTTAGCTATTAAGAGCTTTTCGCAAAAAGAAATCTAAAAGCTATTAAATTAAAGACAATTTTTACTTTAATTTCTTTATTATTGTCTAATAAATATAGCAATAATTTCGAAGAAAAACTACTTATTTTTTTGTTAAGTTCTACGTTGTTATCTAAACTAACGTCTAAGCTTGCTTATATACTAAAATATTTTTAAAATATTTTCTCTTGCTTTATGTATATAAAGGATTGAAGACTTTTGTTAATTAATATTTGTTTTTTTATTAATATTAAAGTATGTTGTTTAAGACCTTAATATTAATATTCTCTTTATTAACTACAAAAGACTTATATAGATATATAGCAATATTATTAGTTTTAAGTTAATAAAGCAATTTTTAATATTAAAAAAGAATATAAGAGATCTTTAGAAAAAAGTAAATTAATTAACAAATAACAATTAGAAACTCTATAAAGAGCTCTAGAAACAAAGAGAAAAAAAATAACAAATTAGAGATTAAACTAGCGAAACAAATATCTATAGAGAAGACGCTAAAAGAAAGTATAAAAACTATAATTAACAAAACTAGTACAACATTTTAATCTTTATCAATTGATTTCAATTCTAGATTTCAACATTTTTGCAAATTAGATTCTATATCTTTTATTTTAGTGTCTATTACTTCTATAGACACTAGTAAAGTTATAAAAATCTCCTGTTAAGCAAAAATATAAGTAAGAAAGTTTATGTAATCTAGAGTTCTACAATAATGTTAAAGATATTAAAAACAAATTAAAATATTTAAATAAACAAAATTCGTAAACAATATTATAAAGATTAATAAATTTAGAAATTTAGAAGTTGTTTTAACAATTCGATTGCGAAAGTCTTTATAATTGCAATATCTTTTATTGTTCTATTGTATTACTAGACTACAATAGCGTAGTTATTACGCTAAAAATTACTTACTCGGTTATTACTAATTAATCAACAATTCTTCTTTGTTATATTATTATCTTTTTGCTTATTGTATCTTTGCTATAACAATTAAAACAATAATAACAAAGTATTTGTTCTTGTTATTGCTCAATTTGTTATTCTTATTAATTGTTATATTAAAGCGTGCGCGTTTGTTGATACTCTTAACACTGAAATATCTTTTTGTCAAAAAGTTTACTAATATGTTTGATATCTTGCTTGCGTTTAATTTAGACATTGTTACTACAATTGTAAATGCTTTTTTTTGTTATTTTTTTAAGATAGATTGCGAGAAGATTTTGTATCGCATATATATTACAAAAGTTTCATATAAATATAGATATTGTTAGTGCTATTTTATTCTCTAAAACAATAAAAGAGAACAATAAATTAAAAATTAAAGTACAAGAATTAAGAAATAAATTAAAGAAAATAATAACAAAAGAAAAAAAATCAAAGAAAAAAATCGAAAAGTTAAAGAAAAACAACAAAAAATTAAATAAGAAGTTAACATAAAAAATATTAATAAATAATATTTCGAACGCTACAATAGACTTTGTTAATAATAATTTTTTGACTTTCTTTGTTGTCTTTGCATTTTATGCACTTATTAAATTATTAAATTAGATTTTGTTTTCCTTCGATAATAATAATAAGCTAATAAATATAAGTCGATTTTGACAAATTAAAAGAAACAAATAATATTATAAGATTTACAAAAGATTTCTATACAATAATAGTAAATAATTAATTAATAGCTAGTAATTTGTTAACTTACTAATTTGATTATATTGCTATTACTTGATTGCTTGCTAAATAATAACTACATCTTAATTATTTAATTTGATTATCTTGCTGTTAGCTAATTGTCTATTAGAGAGTTTCGAATCGATATATATTTGTTCTGTGACAAATATATATCGATTAACTATTTTTTTGGAAAATATTCCCAATATATTCCCGACATATTCCCGGTATATAATCTTATAGATAAGTCTATAAGTAATAATAATAAGCTAATAAATATAGATCGATTTTGAAAAATTAAAAGAGATAAATAATAAGATTTGCAAAAGACTTTTATATAGTAATAGTAGATAGATATTTGATAGTTAACAATTTGTTAACTTTTTAATTTAATTATATTGTTGTTACTTAATCGCTTGCTAAAGAATAACAATATCTTAACTATTTAATTTGATTATCTCGCTATTAGCTAATTGTTCTTTAATCGATATATATTTGTTCTTTGATAAATATATATCGATTAACTATGTCTTTTAGAAATATTCCTGGCAACTTTCCGATATATTTCCGGCATATTCCCGGTATATAATCTTATAGATAGGCCTATAAGTTCTATAGAAAATGAGACGAAGATTAAGAGTATCTCGAAAATAATAAAATATTTGTTCAATAATATTTTAGTAAACATTAATAAAGTTAAAGATATATCTACTTATTATTAAGACAACAAAAGCAATATTTGATTAAATATCTAGTATTGCGTATATAAGAAAATCAATTGTTAATTAATAGATATAATAATAATCTAAATTTGCAATATAATTTAAATCGACAATATATATTTTAAATATATTTATAAAAGTAGCAACTAGTTTATACTTTTATATTTTGTAATTTTTTAGTATTTTTTCTAGATATACTTTTTAACTTAAATAGAGAATTTAAGTTGCAAAATTGCGCTTAATTTTAATTTCTAGATATTATTAAACAAATTTTAATTTAATTATTTTAAATCGATTAACAAAAGTTCTTTTAACAATATTAATAAATTGTTTGTTAACATTAACAAGTAAGAGATTGTCTATACAAATAACAACAATAATAAAATTATTAATAAAGACGCTTAGATCGAAGTTTAATAAATAAAAATAATATTTTTTAAAAAATGTTGCAAGAGTATTATATTATACTTAAGATAGTTGCTTAAGTTTATAAAAAAAAAATCTAAATAAACAATTTTTTTTGTTTTATTCAAAGTTGTAAAGTAGTTTTATATAGATTTTTTATATAGATTTTTGTAAAAAATAATAATAATAGCGTTTATTTGCTTTCGATTCTATTTGTTAACAACAACAAAAATAAAGATAATTTTATAACTTATAAAGTTAATTACAATTATAAAGATTTTAATATAATTTAGATTTTTGCGTTGTTTAAAGTCTTTAATAACTTAATAAATTTTATAAAAAAGAATTTTGTTATTAACTTTTTGTTTAATTTTGTAGATTTATTTTTTACAAAATATATAATATTTGTTAGATATTAAGTAAACAATATAAATATTGTTTTTTTATAAAAATTTAATCTTGTTTTATTTAGCTAGTCGCTAATTTATTTTATAATAAATATTTGTTATAACTTTAGCGTAAATCTTAGACTTATATAGTTTTAATAATATAATTTTAAATAATAGAACAAAAGAATTTGCAAGTTTACTTTAATACAATTAAAGCTTTAAGTGTTTTTGTAACGCTAAGTTAGAATTTAAGAACAATAAATTTTGAAATATATTTACTAATTTAATAATTTTAAAGAACTAATTAAAGTTAATAACATTAAAGAGAAGATTATTTTTTAAAATTAAAAAATAATTTAAAAGCAATAAAGTTCTTAAAGTTTAAAAAAAATAAAATTTTAAATAAGATAAATAAATCTAATTGATTAGAGTTCTTAATATAATTAAAGAACAAAATAACTTTTTGTTGTTGTTCTAATATTGTTACGAAAAGTTTGTTCAATTTATTTTTTAGAAAATTTAGAAATTTATTAATAATATTTGTAGTATTAGATTGCGTAAAGAAAGTTATAGATAAACGCGTATTATTGTTTTAACAATTAATCTTGCTTTAATTAGTATTAGAATTAAATAATATTTGTTTATTGCTTAGCTAATAAACTTTTAATATTTGCTAGATCTTATCTTTGTTATTTATTATATAATAGATATGCTCTTTTTTATATTTTATTAAAATTAAGAGTTAAGTACAATTTTGAAACTTTTGTTAATTAATGTTTAATTAAATTTTTAACACTTCTTTTTGCTAATTAATGCGTCGAATATATTTGTAGTTATAAAGATATTTAATGTTTGTTTCGAAAGAAATAATAAAGCATCTAATAACCAAAAAAAATTGCAATATAAATTAGTTGTTTAAATAATCTTTAGCTAGAGATTTATAACTAAGATAGTATCTTTAATTATAACATTAGTTTTTTGCATTAAAATTTAATTAAAATATTTAATATATTTGTTTATTTTAAAAAAGATAGCAATTATTAATTCGATATATATCTTGCGTTCTTTGCATTAATTTTAAAAGATTTTACTTATATATTTATTGTTGTTATTAACGCAAATGCGAGTATATTTGTTGCTTTTATATTTTAATTTGTCGATATAAAGTTTAAAGAAAGTTAACAAATTAATTTTAATTTTGTTTTTAAAATATTTTATTTACAAATATTTTATTTACAAATATTTAATTTTATTAATTAGTTAAATGCAAACGTAACAAATATTATAAAAATTATCTAAAAATATAAGTCTTATAATATCAATATAAATAAAATTGTCTTTTTAGCTATTAAATTTGATAGAGATTCAATAAAATATTGCTTTGTCTTTTGTATATACGCAAGAAATACAAATATTATTTAAAAATAATTTAATAAAATTGAAAAAATCTTTGCAAATTAATTAATAAATATTTTGTTTATTTAAATAATCAAGTTGTTTATACTATATAATTATTGTATTTTTTTAATTATTAACAAAGTAATAGCGATAACAAAAAGTGCAATAAATATTTTTAAGTCTAAAAAGTAAAGATCGAAATCTTTAATTATTTAAGCTTGTTAAATACTAATAGAAAAATTATAATTAATAATTTTCAAACAATACTAGTATCTTTTAACTATGTATAAAAGATTAAATCGTAAAAAGAGTTAAATATATATTATATATTGTAAATTGTAATATAACGAGCTTTTTTGTTTTTGTATCTAATAAATAAACAAATACTTCTAATATTTATAGCAAATCAATTGCTCTCTATATTTAAGATATTCTTAAATAAAATATAAAGATATTAGAGTTTTTGAACATATATTGCAAGTATCTTATGTCGAAAACTTTTTTGCGCAAGAAATAGTTAACAACAAGAACTAATATTATAGTTGTAAAAATAAACAATTTAGAAATTGTAAATAAAATTATTACAATAATAAAAATAAAATAAAATTTATAGATTATTGCTTTAATAGTTTCTTACTTTTTGTTATTGTTATTTTTATTCTTGTTTTTATTAAACTTAGACTTAAATTTATTTTTATTTTTTTTAAATTTAAATTTATTTTAATTTTTCTTTTAATTATTATTATTTTAACAATATTTATTTTTATTTTTGTTTTAATTGTTTTTAAAGCTATTGCTTTTAAAGATCAAATATAATTTTAATTATAAATTCTAGTAATTTAATTTCTAATAATTAATTTTTTTGGCAACTTGTGCATTGCTTTTGTTTAATATATATAAAGCTAGAAATGTTAACAACTAAAAGAATATTCTTTGTAATAATAGCTAATCTAATAATTGTTATTAAAATTAAGATAGTATTGATAGTTAAGATAATTATTAAATTAACATATTAAGTTTTGTAGTTATAAATAATAATAGACAACTTTTGCTTTTAAGTATTATCTTTATTAAAAAACTTATACTTTAATACTTATTAATTAATAAAGAAACAAATAGTATTGTTAAAATTAATTAAATATTTACTAATAAATTAATTCTTATTTATAGTTAAATTGCTTAAATAGATAAATAGTTTATTAATAATATTATAAAATTTAATTTTGTACTTGTTAATGTTTAACAATTAAGAGTCTTAAAAAACTTAAATTTAATAAAGATTCTTATTAGTATATTTAACTCTTTAGATTTTTATATTTTAACAATCTTTTAACAAATCTTTTTTACTAAATCGATCTTCTTTACGTTGTAATATAAATTTTTATTAATAATATTTTGAAACGCATTTATGTATTTCTTGTTATTAGCATTTTATTTAACTTGTTCTTTAATAATTATATTAAGCAAATTAATAGACTTAATATTTTGTTTTACATATTTCTAGAGCTTAATTTATTTAAGAAGTTTAAACAAGTCTTGTTCTTAAATAAAAAAGCTTATATTATTGTTAATTTTAGCAATTTGTTTAAGAGCTACGAAAAATACCGCGAAAATATTAATAGTTATAATAGTATTAATGTAATTTATTATTTTTTAAAGCTCTATTAATAGCTTGTAAGCGATAGCCAATAGTATTAATAAACATAGTAAAGAGATGCAATTGCGCAATAGAGATCTTAATAAAAATATTTTAGCTATTAAATTACAAAGATTAAATAAATTAATAAAACTTAAATTAAAAATCTAGTCTAATAGATACTCTTTAAAGAATTTAAATAAAAAAGATAGCTAAATATATTTCTCTTTATTAATAGTATCGATTTAATCGATTTTGTTAATTATAGTTTAAACAAAGTTTTAATAAATAAATAATCAATAAGCTTTTAGATAAATCTTATATTTTTATTATTTTAATTTAAGATTGTAACGAACGTAGATTTGAACAAACTTAATAAATTTAATTTATTTTAAAAAATAGAATATTAATAGATAATTTCTAGTTAAATTGTTGTTTTCGCTTAATTGTAGATAAAGCTTATTAATTATTTAAAATCTAATTAAGTTATTTAATCTCCTTATTCTTCTTCTTAATCTTAATAGTTATAAATATAGTAATACTATTTTGCGTCTTTGCAATTGTTAACTTAATTTTTTTAGTTTTTTTATTTTAATAAGATTAAATGTTAGTTTTTTTAATTTAAATCTTTTGCGTTTTTGCGATAATTAAGAACTTTCTAATTTTATTTAAACAAAATTAATTGTTATTTAATTAAGAGTTGCGTTTAGATGTTACTTTTAAAATAATTAATAAACTTATTTTAATCTTCGAAATATATTTGCGATTTAATTTATTAATTTGTTTCGTATATTGTAGTAAGAAAAATTAATTAATACTTGTTTTAGTTATTGAGCTAACAAATTAACTTATTTAATTATTAATAAAAGACTTTTGCAATAAATAGGAAAACAAAGATTAAAAAGACTAGATAATTTAGTCTTTTTATTAATGCGTCGAAGTAAAATCTTGTCTTGCTTTAATAACGCGTCTTCGATTAATTACTAATTATTTAATTATTGATTTCTAATTGTATAATTATTATATAATTTATTCTTTAATCTTTTAGAGCTTATCATTAATAGATGTTTGTTAAAAATAATTAGTGTTCTTCGATAAAAACAACAAGTTGCAAATAAGATAAACTTAGTTGTTTTTACAACTAGTATTAATTCTTTTAGTTAAACGTTTGTGTTTAGAATCTTTAACTAGATACTAGTTATTTAATTGTTAATAATTAAAGATTTTAGTTGTTCGAGTAGTTAAGAGATTAATTGTTCGATAAGTTTCAACAATTCTCTAATTATTGTTTTAATAATATTATAATATTAATTTTTTAATTTTTAAAGCAATATTAATCTAGATATCTAAATAATTAATTATTAATTTTTTTATACCAGAAATTAACAAGAATTTAATTAATAATAGTAATTGAAAGTTTATTGTTAATTTAATTTACTAATTATGCTCTAAGTATTCTAATTAATAAGTAGATAAGTTTCTTGTCTTGTTTTGAGCTTATAACTTGTCAAAATAATATATAGTAAAACGCTTAGTTACTATATAGAAGTTGGGACTTTGCTTATCTATATATATTAATTGACGCTACTTGAATCGATTACGTAATATTGGGTCGAGTAGTATTGAACCAAGCAGTGTCGACACTAGACTAGATCGATTATAGTATTTTAATATTAAATTAACTCGAATTGTTAAGATTTTACTCGATTAATCGACTCGACGCAATTAGTCTAGTTCTTTGCAATAAAATTTCCAGTTTTTAGTATTAATTACTTTTTTTTATATTGTTTTATAACAGAAGTTTCTATATTAGTAGAAGTTAAATAAAGATTTTTTTTTAATACTTTCGTAATTAACTTTGAATGTATTAGTAGCAATATAAGCAAACTTGTATTGATTGTTTTAAAGTTTAATTTTTTAGATTCGATTATCTTATTAAAAGTTCAAATAGTTTATTAAATTAAAGTCTATATTTCAATTTTAAAAGTTTAATTTTATTATTACTTTTTAAATATAAGATACTTTTTAATTGTTTATATAATTATAATTTTATTATTAAGATATAAAAGTTTATTAAATAAAAACTCTATTTAATATTTGTTTTTTCAAATAAGTAGAAAGAAATTCTAATAAGTTTTGATAATTTTTAGATTAAAAGAATTAAATTAATAAAGTATATTAAGAATTATTGTTACTATTTAAGTATTTCTCTAGATTAAACAATATATTTTAATCGAATTGTAAATTTTTTGTAATTATAATAAAATACTCTAGAGATAGAATATAGTATTAGAAGAAATAATATAAAATAAAATATAAATATAAACAACAATTATCTTAATTATCTTAATTATACTTAAGAATTAAAATAATTAATACTTTTATATTAAATTTAACAACAAAAAGTTCTATTATTAGATTTTACTATTAATTGTTGTTTTCTTTATATAATTCGAAGTTCTACTTTATAAAAAGCAAAATAATTAAGTAATTAAATAACAACAATTAAGTTTTTTTAAATTATTTCGACAAAAATAATATTTACTTAACAATAAATTTACTTAGAATAGATATTAATATATTTTTGACAAATTTTAAGAAACAGTTATTAGTTTTGTAAAAAAGTTGCAAAAAAATAGAATAATTATACTAAATTATGTAAAGTATTATAATAAAACGTAGAAAATAATATAAAAATAGATTTTGTAATCTAATTTATATTATATATTTTTTGTTAATTATTTATTATTTTATTGCTAGATTTCTTTTTGCTCAAATTTTACTTAAAGTTTGTATAATTAAATTTATTTATTTTATAATATAGTTTAAGAAAGTTAACTATATTGTATATTGTTTATTTATTATTAATATATTTAATTTTTTTATTTAATATATAATACTTTTAAGCATTTATTTATAGAAATATTTCTTTCCAAAAATTATTAAAATTTTAAGATCTTAATATAATTTAAGAGCGCAAAAAAAGCAATATTTATTTATAAGTAGACTTTTTATTAAAATTGTATCTCTTTTATTAAATATAATATTAAGAGACAAAAATTATATATTATATACTTTTTGCTTGCGCGATAACAGTTATTATAAATTAAATATGTTTGTTCGAGATTTTATATAAATTGTTGCTTTTTATTACTATAAATAATTATTAACTAATAAAGACGCTATTTAATATAACATATAAGATATCAATGTTTAAATTTAAATTTAATTTAAATTTAATACAATTAAGTTCTATTTTAGATTTTGATACTAGTTAATATATTGTTAGAGCTAGAATTTAAATAAAATATAATTATTTGATAAAAATTGTAGCGTTTTTTTACTATTCAAAACTTACTTGTTAAATCTTGTTTTTTCGACAATAGTCTTCTATTTCGATAATATAGATTTTCGAGCAATAAAAATTAATCCTAAAAATATATATAATTATATTATGTTATTTAGTAATATCTTACTTAAATACTATTTATTTTTTATATTAATTTTTCGATTATTGTTTATTTAGAGCTTCTTATTTAACAAAGCAAATATTATATATAAGTAGTTAATAATATTATTGTTTATAAAGTTTAATATTTAAACAAAATACTTAAAACAAGACTTAACAATTAGAAAAAGCAAACTATTTTTTATTGCAAAAAAGTATTGTTCTTTTTAGTAAATTATTAGAATTAAGTATAGATTTTATGTAGCGTAAAAACTATTATTAGACAATACTTACTTATATTAATAATCTAAAATAAATTTGCTATTTGTCAATTATTATAATAGTATCGAAACAAATATTAATTAAAATAAAGCTAGCTTTTAACTATTTATTATTATTTTATATCTTATTATCTTTAGTATTATAACTTATAACTATTGCAATTGTTCTATAAAACTTGATAATTTAATATAGACTGACCGTTCGGGTCGGTTTTTCCCCGAAATCTATAACCCGACCCGAAAGTTATATCTAATTAGGCCAAGTTTTAACCTAATATAGTTAGTATTTTCATAATTTATGCAATTCGGTTCCAACTGTTGGAACCGAACGGTCAGTCTAATTTAATAGTACAATAATATATTAAAAGCTACTTGTTAGCGTCTCTTCTTATAGCTTTTGCGTAATATCTATTTAATAATTAATAATATATAATTGTATATATTTCGATCTTAAGTTAAAAGAGATACAATAATTATTAATAAAAAGCATAAATTATTTTTTAAAATTATATAGAACAATACACAATAATAATTAAAGTAATAATTTTTTTGCTAAATTTTGTTATTTTATATACTATATCTTTTTTCTTATAAAGTAAGATTAAAATTTCTTAATCTAATTTATTAAAATTTGTTATAATTTAATATTAAGTTTAATTAGAAATATAACTACAATAGCAATATATAGCAACAAATTGTATTTTAGTTATAAAATCGAAAATATTAAAAATAAGAATAAGAATAAGAATATCTATAATGTTAAAATGTTAAAATAAGATATTAGCAAATTATATATTTTTTTATATATTAATTAATTTTAATTAATAATAATAGTATTAATTATTGCAATATTCTAAAACAAAATATATATAATTATTAAATTAAATACTTTGTCAAATTTAACAATCAAATATAGCAAATTAGTCTTAAATAAATAGATATAATTATAAACAAAGTTAAAGATAGAATTAATAAAAAAATATTTGCACAATATATTAAACTATATTTTGATTATATTTTTTATAGTATATTAATTTATCTTAAGATTTACTTAAATATTTAACTTATTAAATTGTTTTCAACAATAAAGTAACAAATAAATAATAGTTTTTTGGAATATTTAACTTTTCTGAGCATATAGCTTATCCCGGGTGCAGATTTCTAGCTTATCCCGGGTCAAAAATCTGATCCGGGACGAGCTTTAGGGTTATACTTAGGGTTAGTCTCGCATATGCAGGGCATATGTCGAAGAGCAAAACTTTCCTTCGAAAAATTTATATTGCGCATAGATCTAGTATATGCGCGGAGAAGCTAATTTTTAACCAATTATAACTTAATGCGTTGTTAACCAAATTTGATAATTTTTGCGTCGTTTAAGAGAACAAAGTTGAGACTTTTATTTGAGCTAAAAGTTAATAAATTTAATCGACAACGTATTAAGTTCTAATAGATTAAAAATTAGCTTCTTCGCGCATATACTAGATATATGCTGTGCATATATCTAGCTGGCCCCGGGTAAGATTTATGACCCGGGATAAGCTAGAAATCTGCACCCGGGATAAGCTGCAACCCGAACTTTTCTTAATTAGAATTTTTTAACTTAAGAAGATAAACAAGTCTATTATAATAAATATAGCTTATAGTTATAAAGCTAGCATATAAGCTAAGAATTCTACAATTAGAGAGCTACTTGCAAGAAGTATTTATTTTAATAATTATTATTAAATATTTAAATTGCAATTCTAGATATTAAAAAACTTCTATATATATTATATTTAAATATTATAACAAAAGAATAAAAATAAGTTATTAAAAATTTAGAAAAAATTATTTGTATTAATATTATACAACAATAGAAAGTAGTAACTAAAATTATTTTATTACTTAATTCTATTATTTTGTATATTCTAGTATTTATACAAAAGTTTAATTAAATTTTTATTGTAATTTAATCTTTGTTAAGATTGTATTAAATATAATTATTACTATAAATAATAAATTGTTTCGAACAAACTTTACTTATATTCAATTTTAAATGTATTAGCTTTAAATATACTAGTATTTAATTACATTGCTAAAATATTGTACTAACAAATTACAAATTAAAACAATATATTACTTGAATATAAATTATACTTATTTAAGTTTTTATACAATAATATTATTAAATAAAAATTAAAGACAAATTTGTTAAACAAAATATATTATAATTTAAGAAATTATATTAACAACTATTTTTTACTTTGTAATAAAACAGAGATATATTATAAAAAAAATCTTAAGAAATCGAATCGAATTGTTAAGAAGTCGAACATTATATTATTTTGTCAAGAATTTCTATTTTTGGATTTAAATCTTTAAATTTTTTAATAAATTCTATAGATATTGTTTAATTATTTATTGTAGAAAACACAAATGCATTACTATAATATATTATCTATATCTATAAGCGTTATAGATACTATTTAAACTTTTAAATATTAAATATTGAGTAATTAATATTAATAACTAATTTGCATCTATAAGCGCTATAGATGCTATTAAGAATTAAAATCTTAATATTAATATATAATTTGCATCTATAAGCATTATAGATACTATTTACTAATTGATTATTTATTTAAATAAAAGTCTCAACAATTCGAATTGATTTTTCGAGTCGAATTTCGATTTTAACATTAGGAATTGAATTAACTTTTTGATTCCAACTTTAGGGATCAACTTAACTCGATTCAAGTCGAGTATTCGATTCGAACTCGATAACTCGACCCGACGCAATCAATCTATACTATATATTAATTGTTCGATTGTGTAATTGTTGAATCTAGTCGAACACTTTTTTCTTAACTTAATTTACTCTTTTGAATTCTATAGAGTTAAGCTAGAATAAAGTCGTGAACTTAATTCTAGAGTTGAGATTTTATAAAGTTAATATTAAGAGTCTATACTAATTTTGTCGCATTAGCTTTCACTTATCTTATCTTATTTGACGCTAGTTCTTATTAAGTTAGACTAGATTTTAAATTGCATAATACGCTAACTATATTAGATTAGCGTATAATTTACGCTAATCTAATATAATTAGCGCATTATATAGCGTTACGTAATTTAGCAAATCAAATTAAACGTTTAATATACATTCTTTGTTTGCTTTATCTTCTTAAACTAGAAAATCTACTTAACTCTAGAGTCAAGATTAAGCAAATTAACTTAATAAAGTTGAAATCTAGATTAATAATTATACTCTTGTTCGAATATAATATTATAGATACTTTTGCAAATTACATGCAAATTAGAAAATTATATTAGAAAATTTAAGTTGTCAAAATTATAAGTAACGCTAGAATTATTTTAGTTAATCTTGATTTTTAATTTAACTTCTTGCTATATTTATATTTTTAACATTGTTATTTAAATTAATATTGCTTAGTTGTAAAAATCTAAAAGCTTGCAAAATTAATACTATATAATCTTACTATATAAGAGAAGAGAGAATAGATAATTTTATTGACAAGTAAGTTTACAATTTATTTAGATTAACAAGATTAAGTAAATGTAATTAATAAAACGTTAACAAATAATTAAAACGTTGTTAAGATATCTTAACGCAAATTAATATTAATTGCAAAGAATATAAAAATAAAGATATCTATTATAAAGAAACTTTATAAATCTAAGAAAAAAATCGCGTTTAAAATTGTTTTGTTAAAAGCGTTAACAAAGTAATTCTCTTTAATAAAGAAGTTAATACAACAATTAAACAACGCTTTTGCGAAAAAAATACGCATTAATATAATTTTAATCTTAAGAAAATTGAAAAAAATAATTAACAAATAAAAAAAAAGAACGCGAAAAAAATATACAAGAGAAAATTATATAAATTACAATAGCAAGAAGCTTGTTATTAACAAAGTAAACAAATAATTATATAGACATCTTTTAGATACTCTTAATAAAACGTTCTATAAAAAAAATAAAAAAAATAGCATAAATAAAAGAGAAATCAAAGATAAAAAGAATGTATAAAATAAATATAACAAAAGTAATAATATTAGTACGCAACTTTAATACTATTAAAACGCTAATAGCGCAAAAAGATATATAAGACATTTAAAGTTTTAAAATAATAATTATTTTTCAAATAAATAACAAAAGCAACAAAAAAACTTTAAAGTTAAATAATTTTTAAATAAAAAAAATGTTTAATACAATAATTTTGCGTTGTAAATATACAAATACAATAATTTTTAACATTAAAGTTAAAACTATATTAAAAAATATAAAGAGAAAGAAAGCAAAAATAATAAGAAAAATTGTATAAAAAAAAATATTAAAAAAAAAAAAACTTAACTTATTAAAGAGAGCAACAAAAAAAAAATTTTGATAGTTATATAAATAGATAATATAAAAACAACAAATACTCTTATATAATTAAGAATAATTTACGAGTTAAATATAAAAATATAAAATATTATAATACAAGATACAAAATAAAACAATATATAAAGTATTAAAAATATAAATATTTTATATATATATGCAAGAATAAATAACAATGCATATATTAGACGCAAAGTTATTGCTTCGAACTATACTTTTATTAAGAAAAATATTATAGTAAAGATACGAAATTTGTAAAAGATTTTACAAAGTATTTAATTTTAAATATTTTAAAAGACAAAAAAAAAATTAAGAATTAAGAAAACAACAAAGATAAAATTACTATATTATGTTGTTAAAGCGACAAAAATAAAAAAAATTCTTTTGTTCGATTTTAATAACGTTAAAAAACGCAATTGCATTTATATAAATTTTGAAAAAAGATATTAAAGCAAAAGATATTAATAATAAAATGTTTGTTATAAGCAATTGTTATACAAAGCATTTTCGTTAATATAAGAGAAAATATAATTTAACAATTAATTAAAAAGAAGCGCTCTAATAAATTAATAATAAATTAATTAATTTAAGTAAAAAGAGATAGCAACAAGATTGCAATATCTAATTTATTAAATATACTTTTTACTCAAAAAGTAAAGAGTTTAATATAAATAAACACAAATATTAATTAGAAGCTTTAATAAAAATACGAAACAAGCTTTGTATATTGTAGTATAATATATACAAGTTAAAAAGCAAAATAATAATTGTATTATTATAAAAGAAAAAGACAAAAAATTACAATATAATAATAATATAAAAGTTATAACAATATTACGTTAAAACAAAAGTATATAACTTCGATTATATCGATTTTATTTTAATAGATAACAAAGAGCGCATTTGCTTTTACGTTAACAAATATATTAACAACAACAACTAAGATAATATATAATATATTAAAGACGTAAAGATTGTAACAATGCAACTACAATTAAGAAACAATATTATAAAATAAAACTTTATTAATATTTATAAAGTCTAAAACTTGTTCTTTAATAATTATAATAATATAATAAGTAAAAACAATTTCTACGCAATTAAAAGAGTAGTAGATATGCAAAAGAAAAATATAATAATAAGAAACTTTAATTTGTATTATTTTTTGTAAAAAGAATTATTATATCTTAGATAATATTTGTTATTAAACAATTTATTAAATATAATGCGTACAACAAATGTTGTTTGTGCACTGTTATCAAATATAATAACAAGAGATTATTAAAGAGCGCAAATTATTATTAAGTTGTCTTCTATTATAGAAAATAAAACAAGTTATCTAATGTATTGCGAAATAAACAAAGAAATAAAGAAATTGTTAAATTATTTATTAGTCAAAACAATATTAGATTTTAAATTGCAAAAGAAATTTATATATTATTTTAAACACAATTGAAAAGTTATAAACAAAGAAAAATTCGACAATATATTAAGAGAGTTTTTATTCAAATTATTGTTAAGCAATACAATAGAACAAAATAATATTAACAAATATATATCTATATTAATAAAAATATTAAAGAAGACTATTAAAGAGTCGATTTTGTAAATAAGATTATACAAAAAAGTTAAACTTAAATAGACACAAAAATATATTAACATAATTAAAAAAATAAGAAGATTTCGACATTAATATTGTATATTTCGTAATTAAAGAACGTATATTTAAGTGTGCAATAAAAAAGACAAAATCTTAAAAAAATACAAAAGAGATAAATTTTGCAATTAAATATTAATTTTTAAAAATATCTTAAAAAGTTTGTTTAAAATAGCTAGGTAAATTAAAAATATAATAGAAATATATTTATTAAGTTTACAATTTTATTAGTTAAATTAAATATAAAAATAACAACAACAACAAAAAATAAAGTTAAAATAATATTTTAAGTTTATTTTTCTTTTTTGTTTGTAGAGTTAATAAACAATATAAAAGACTTCTTCTATTTATTTTTAATAAATAAGAGCGAAATAATATTGCAATGCAAAATAATAAAAACAATATACAAAACAACTTTAAATAAAACATTAAATATAAATAACATAATTAATAGAATATTCAAGTAGTTTGTTTAAATTATCTTGCAATAAATACAATCTTTATTTAATAAATATATTTAAAAGAGAATATAAATATCTTATTTTAAAAAAAGAATTACAATAATATTACGCAAATTAAGTAAAAAAAAATTACTTTAAATCTTTGTTCTTTAAATTTATATATTGTTCGATACGTTAAAGAAGATATTAAAATTTGTAATATTAAAGCGTTTTCGCTCTGTTATAAAAGCGCATAATATGTTATTAAATACTTAAATAAAAGCTAGAAGACAATATTTAATAAATAAAATATTATAACTAATTACAAAAAAGATATATATTATATAAAACAAATAAAAGAAAAAAGTAATATTTTTATTAAGTTTAAACGTATTTAACGTATTTAACAACGTATTGCATATTTAACTTTTGTATAATAAAAAAAAGTTCTTACTAAATTGCTAAATTAAATAAAAGATTTTTTAAAAAAGCAATATATTATTGTAATAATTATAAGTTATACAATAAAGAAGCGCGAAATTAATACAAATATATTGTAGAGCTTTTTATTATTTTTAATATTATATCTGTTTTACAACGCGAATTTTTTCGAACAATATAATAATATTTAATTTTGAATTAGTATTACAAGCTTTATAGATAATATAAATATATTAATATATTAATATATAAAAAGTTAATCGAACGCAATTGCAAAGTGCTAAATTAAATATATAATAAATATAAGCAATAAATATGCACTTATAACTTTAAATTTGCGAAAAAAAAATTCAATATTAAAAATATTAGAAATTTAGCTTAATTTAAAGTTTTAATAAAAGATTAGACTAATTGCGTCGGATCAGATTATTAATTTCGAATTAGATATTTGATTCGAATCGAGTTAAATTAATTTTAAAAGTTGAAATTAAAAAGTCGATTCGATTTCTAATATTAAAATCGATTATTCGAGTTGAGTTGTAAACTTAAAATCGAAAATTAACTCGAAAAATTAACTCGAATTGCTAAGACTTAGTATTAGTATAATTTTTTTAAAAGAAATAGTAAAAAGTTATATTTTATTCTATAATCTCTTAATAGTAAATTATTTAGTAATATATTAAGATAATATATTTGAAACTATTTAAAATTAAAATATAAAAAATAAATTTAATTGTATCTTAAAAGATATTTAAATTTTCGATACAATACAAATATTGAATAAATTAAAACTATTTATAGTTAGCTTAATATTAATATTGCAACATATTTCTAAATTTGACAACAATTATTAACAATTACATTTGCTCTAACTACTAAGCTATTAAAATCTATTATTTAAGTCTATTTTATTTATTTATATATAAAGAAATAATACTTAAACAATAGTATAATTATTAAAGTATTAAATATATATTTTTAATATATTATTAAGAATTAAAGTCTTTAAATTAAGTAAAATCAAATAAAGTTATATATAAGTTGCAATTCTAATATTTATTTTAATTATAATTTTATAAGTCTAAATTTTTAAAGCATTTTGTTGTAAAATTGTTAATATTATATACTTTATTATATTATTTAAATATATTACTATAAAAATCTTAATTAATTCGATATTTCTTAATTTTATTTTTAATATTTTTCTCTATATATTAACAATTCGATGTAAAAACTTGCTCTTAAACAATTGTTTTACGCAATTTCTTAAATTAAATTAAAATAGTTTTGCAATTATTGCTTTATTTTTAATATAACTTTTTATTATTATTATTTTATTTTTGTGTGCAATTGCAACTTGCAATATTTTTTTAAATTAATTAACAATACTTCTATTATTTGTATATATACTTCTATTATTTTACAAGTAATATATAGAAATAATACAGTTATATAGTAACTTAGAAATTTCTTATAATATCTAATACAATGCAACAAGATTTAAAGAGTAAAAGATTCGAAAAAATTAATAAAATTGTAAATAATATATTAAAAAGTAGTTTTATTAAAACAAAGTAAGACATATATATATTAGAGTTAAAATTAATATTTATTTACTAATACTTTTTTTAAACTTTTGTTAATACAAAATTATTATTTTTTTATATTAATATATATTTAATTTTGTTAATATATTACGCAAGTTTATATTTGTTAATTGCTTTATTATTTATAATATATATTTATATTATTAATTACTAATTTAAGTCTTACTTTTTATACAATTTTTTAATACGTTTGCATTAATTAAGATTATTAAAACTATTATTTATTTTATTATAATTTCTTTAATTTTTGTTTCGAACTTAATATTTTTCTTTTACGTTTATATAATTTTTTTTAATATTGTTAAATTTATTATTTTCTTCGATAGCTTGCGTAAAGCAAATAGATAATATATATAGATAATACAAAACATTTTGTTTAGAATTAATATACTTAATTTGTTAGTTAGTCGATTAATTCTAAAGTTTTCTTGCAATAAACTAGTTTCTCAATCTAAACATAATAATATAAGTATAAACAAAAAAAGTTTTAAAAAAAATATTAAAGAAAAAAGTATTTGAAGTATTAATAAAATTAAGATAATACAAACAAATAATATATTTTTAACTAATATACTAATGTTTTGCAACAATATTTACAAAAGTAGAAATTCAATATTATTGCTCTTTATAAAATTCGAAGATATTAGAAATTAATTAAATTTTTTACTTTTTAACTTGTATTTTAGTGTCTAGTTTGTAAGCTTTTTTATAATAAGATCAATAATTACAAATGTAATTAAATTAATTATTGTATTTAAAATTTTGCTTTAATAATACTTTAAAAAGCAACAAAAATATTTTTAATTACTTTTTTTTTAATAAATATATTATCTTTTTATATTACTATTATAATAACAAAATTATAATTAATATCTCGCGTATTATAGATTCGAATCTTGCAACTATTTATGCAAAATATATAATACTTTAGTTAAAAGATTTGCTCTTTGTTAAAAGTTTTATAACCAATTTGATTTTTTAAGCTAAAATTTTTACAACAATATTTTTTTTCTTTTCTAAACAAATATAATATATTGTTTTTCTTAAATAATTATAATTGTTTTTTGTATTAATTAAAATTAAAATTTTCGAAATTTTATTATTAATAATTTTTTTCTAGCAATTTAATTTATTAAATATATTATTTCTTTATATTACTACTAATAGTATTTAATAATTTCTATAATTATTAAAGATATCTTTTTTTTTAAAGTTAACTTGTCTATAAATAAATTTAATCTAAAACAATCTTAAAATCTAGTATAAAGAATTTTTTATTTATTTATTGCTTAATTGTTATTCTTTTTTCTACAATATATATTTTAAAATTTAAGAACAATCTTTTTTGTATTTAGATCTATAGTATAATTGAAATACTTAGTTATTATAATTTGTTTAATTGTTTGCAAACTTATTTAAGATTAATTTTATCAATATATTTTTTAAGCAAAATTAAAAATTTGTTTAATATTTATTAATAATATTAAATATAAAAGTATATCTTAAATTATTTGCGTTAATTTTGAAAAATTTAATATATTGTCTCTTTAATATTTTTAAATTAAATATTTATTTTCTACAATATTAATACAAAGATATCAATTGTTTTTATCTTAAATCGAACAAAATTATTAAGATTATTAAAGTAAAATTTTTATAATAATTACAATAGACTATATTAATATTAGTAAAAGATTATATATATTATTATATTATATAATTTTTTTACTAATAATTGCTTTTTGCGTTTCTATTTTTAAACTAGCAATTAAATAGTAATAATATCGATAATAATTTTTAAGTTTTATCTTGTATTTGTTTTCGTAATTAATAGTATTATTGTTTTCTCTTTTATTTTATAGTTTATAAAGATTAACTTTTTATATAGAATCTAGAATATTAACAAGATTATATAATATATTGTTTAATTTTTTTATTTTCGAATAGTATTTTGCAAACTTTGTTAAAACTTTAATGCAAGCTTTAAATACAATATTTTTTAAAAAATAAATATTAATTCTTATTATTTTCTTTAGATGTTTAAAATATTAAATATTATATTAAATATTTATATTAATTGTTTGCAAAACTATAAAAGTATATTTGTAAAAAGAGTTTAATATATTGTTAATAAACAAAACTAAATTTTATTTCTTTTTGTTATATTTAACTTATTAAATCTTTAAATTTTAAGAATTATTTTTTACTTCAAAATTAATATAATTGCGTAATTAATATATTTAACAAAATATAAAATAAATAGAGTTTTAACAAATATAAATATTTTGTATTAATTTTTGTAACTTTTTATCGATTTTTTCTTAAAAGACTCTAAATTAAAGCAAATATTAAACTAAGTTATTAATAGCAATTATAAAAGCGCAAATTTAATAAAATTAATATCTATATTATTTCTTAGTATTATTATAAATTTAAATATCTTTTTAATTATATTAGACAAGTTTGTGCTTCTTGCAATATTTTAAAGTTGTTTATTTTTTAATTGTACAACAATATTATTATTTGTTGCTTTTAATTTTATAGTCGAAATAAAATTTTAAATTACAAAATTATTTATATAAGTTAAACAAGATACAAAGTTTTATTGTTTATTTTATTAAAACTTTTGTTAATTTAAAATCTTTTTAAGTTTGTTTTTAAATATATTGTTATTACTTATATTATTAGTAACAACTCTTAAGAAGTTTGTTTTTAATTTCGAATTTTTTAAAATCTTTATAAGTTTTAATATTAATTAACAATCTATATACTTAATATTAAGAGAAATAAATTTAATAAGATACTCGCGAAATTAAAATATAACATTTATTTAATATATTAATACTTTTAGATATACAGCTTTTTAAAAACTAAACTATATATTTAAACTAATAAAGATATATTAAATATTTCTAAAATCTATTTTAATTTTCTTAGAAATTTAATTGCATTTCGAGAGAATTATTTTAAATAGTTTTATACAACTTAAAAGTATTAAATTTAAACAAAGTATTTCTAACAACTTTCGAAAGTTAAAATTGTTAATAGTTCGAAAAAATAAATTTAAATTTACAAAAATCTTATATAATTAATTTTCTGAATTATTTTAAATAAAGAATAACAATACATTGATATAACTCTTTTTCTAATAAATTGTTAATTATATAAATTGTTTATATATATTATTAATTGTAATTTACGCAATTAAAAACTAGATTAATTGTAGTTTGTAATTAAGATTGTTTTTTTATGTTCAATATATTCGAATAATTGTAAGCAATAGAATAATTCAAAATTTTGTAACAACTCTTGCACACAATTTTTGAAATATTATCTAAAATTAAAATTATTTAAATATATATGTTTCAAAACTTAAATTATACTTTGCAAAGATTTCTTTTTTTAATATTAATAGCAAAAGTAAGAAAATCTTAATCAAATTAATTTGCGAATTAATTAAAATATAAGCTACTAGATAACAAATTGCAAAAAATAGATTTGTTAGAATTTTCTTTATTTGAAGACAACAATTAACTTAAAACTCTTAAAGATTTCGATATTTTGCAAATAAAAATACAAATATAATATAATAATGTTCTTTAACAATTTAAAAAAGAAATTCGAAAACAAAAAGATAATACAAAAGAGTAATATAAGTAGCAACTAATATAAGTAAATTATTCTAAAATAATACAAACAAAAATAGCTTTTAAGTCGAAATATATAACTTAATATTGTAGCAAAAAATTCAAAATTATGATAACGTATATCTAAAAATAAAAAATCTTAGCATAATAATACTATATTTGATTTCTTAACATTTAGATTCGATTTCAAATATTAAAATCGAGAATTAAGTTAAATCGAGTCGATTCGATTTTAAGTTAATTTCTAATATTAAAATTGTCGAGTTAAATCGATTCCAAAAGTTAGAATCGAAACTCAATTTAACAATTAGTCTATCAAAGATATATTTGCAACAAACAAAGATAAGACTAATAGTTAAATATAAGAAAGTCTTAACAATTAAGAGCTTTGTATTTAATATATTTATAAATATTAAAAAACGCAAATATATAACAATTAAAAAGTTAATAATTGTATACAACATCGCAACATAGTATACTCTAGCAATTATTAAAGAAGCAAAAAAAATTTGTTGAAAAACTACAATCAATATAGAGACAAAACGCTTTGTTGTATTATAAATATTTATAAAACAATATTTACAAAGACTTTACAAGTAAAAACTAATATACTTTTTATTAATATTTATTCAAAAAAGCTTATATAAAAATTAATAATTATTATAAATACAAAGAAATTAAAAAAAGTAATAAATATTGCAATACTTTGCATACGCAACAATCTTATATCTAAAAAAGAATATTAATTAAAACTAAAAATAATTTTATTGTAGCAAAAAAAAGATAAATAAAAATAATATTAGAGTTTGCGACAATTTTGCGACAATAATTGTATATTGCAACTTTATAAGTAAAATCTTTCTTAACAATTATTGCATATAGCAAAGAGATAGTTTGAAAAAACTATAATATTAATTGTTTTAATTTTTATTATTAAGTTTATTTAAACAAAAGCGATTGTAACAAAAATATTATTGCAATTTTAATAAAAATTAATTAAAATATCAAAAAATATTTCGAAAAAATAAAAATAAAATTTATATATTACGACAAACTAGAAAGTTTTATATAAGTAACAAAAAAACTTGCGAAGTATTGCAAGATATTTATTAATTTAGAAAGTAAAATATACAAAATATATTTTAACAATTAAATATTAATCAAAGTTATTAAAAAGATAATATTAATATTAAATTAAATATATCTAAGATATATATAGATTGCGTACAAAACAATAAAATAATACGAAACATTATTAAAAATATATTATACTTAAAAAAAATAAAAAAAAAATAACAAAGTTGTTAACAAAACTATAGACAAGATATACGCGTAGTATCTCTCTCTTATATACAAAATAATTTGCAAGTTTGTTGTTTAAAAAAGTTTAATTTAAAACAAAAATTAAAAGAAATAAAGATATAGATAATTGCAAAATAAGAGCAAAACAAAGTTTCGCAAGTTTGTTTTTAATACTACGTACAAATATATACAATTGCACAAGAGTTGTTTTAAATTATATAATTAAGTTCTAATTTAATTAAGAACAAAAAAAATTAGTTTTAATTAATTTTTTTGCAAATATTGTGTTTTTAAGATTGCAATTAATATATGCGATCGCGATTAAAAACAAATAATAATTAGATATATTTTACTAGCATATTTAATGTAGCAACTAGACTGATCGCGCGAAGCCGAATTTATTATATAATTGTGTCAAGATTTGGATTTCGATTCCAATTATTGGAATTAATTCGAGAAAAACTACTATATATAGTATACTAGTATACTATACATAGTAACGTTTATTAATAGCTCGGTTTTCGGTTCCGACTTTTGGAACCAACCCGACTCGAACAATCAATCTAGTAGCAACAAAAAAGAGCGCAAATATAAAAAGAAATTAATATTATAAATCTAAAGCGATTATTAGACAAAGCAAAACTTGTTATTGCAATTATACGCATAATATTGTCTACTAACTTGCTAAAATAATTTTAAATAACAATATTGTTATAGATATTTAAATCTAAGAGAAAGATTTATAGAATACTTGTTTGAAGAATTTCTTTGTATACAGATATTACGATATAGAAAGCAAAAGACAATACAAAATTAAAACAATACAAAGATACTATTAAAGCAACGTCAAAATAAAGTAATGCAAAAAAGAAAAAGATTGTAAATTCTAGTAAATTAAAAGCTAATTAGTAGATACTAGTATTGTTTGCTAAATTATAGTTGTTTGGATTGAAACTCTAAAATACAAGATCTTGCATAGATTCTTAGAGATGTTGTATCGAGTATAAATTTAAAAAAAAAATGTTATTTTTTTTGTTATTATTATTTTTAAGCTTCTCGACTAAATTATTGTTTAATAAAATTATATTTATTATTATTAGATAGAAAACTATCTATATTGTTTACATTGTTTTTGTTTGTATTGTTTTAAAGCTTAGAATTATTAAACAAAAATACTTTTATTTTAGAATTAATATATAAGATTAACAAAAAAAAATAGAGAGCAAATATTTGTTTTTACAAAATCTTTTAGCAATTTACAATAAATTGTAACAACAAAAATATAAAAATATCCTTAAATTATATATTTATAATTTTGTATAAATTTAAGTGATTTTTCTCGAATTTCTTTATTTAAAACGCAATTTCTTGTTAGTTGTTTATATATAGATTTCTTAGCTTATATTTATTATACTATATAAGCTTTTATTTATCTAAAAATAATATATTATATATTTTTAATTATTAAAACTAAAAAAAGATTCTTCTATTTAATATTGTATTAATTAATTGTTTTAATTAAGCAACTTCTATATATTAGTAATTAAGTGCAAAAATAGAAGCTCTAGTATATAAATCTTAAATTAATAGTTTTTTATTATTAAATTATATAGCTATTAAATTCAGATAACTCTTTCTTGATTTTAAATTTCTTTTAATAATTTTTTTTATCTAATATCTTTCTATTATTTATAGCAATTCGATTAATTACGCATTTCTCTATCTACTTTAATTGTTAGAAAAACAATAAATATTATTAGTTATTAGTTGTTATTTTTGTTATTTTGTTATCTCTTTTTATTAATGTTTTTATAGCAAATTTATAGATTGTTTGCTTGTCTTCGAATATCTTTTAGTAGAATATTTAAGTTTGCAATTTTAAATATATAGCTTATTCTAGATGCAGATTTCCTACTTTTGTATATTTCTTTGTTATTTATAATAGCAATAAAAAGTCTTTGCGTTTTATACGAGACAACAATACAATTATTACCCACTTAAATTTGCAATAACAAAAAGATATCTTTAAGTAATTGCGCATTTTTAACAAAAAATTGCGAAATCAATTTTCTTTAGTTTTTAAATTAATAAGACACTTAGCTTCGCGTATTTTATTCAATATATTAACAAATTATATTTAAACTAATACTTTAATTTGTTGTTTTTAACTTTTTATATTTACTATACTGTCTATCTCGAAGAAGAATTCTCGATTTACTCTTTAAATGTATGCAATAGAATTGCAATAGAATTGCAATAGAATTGCAATAAGATTGCAATAAGATTACAATAAAGTTACAATAAAAATATAGTAGAATACTAATAACTCTTCGATTTTATATTATTTTCTATCGAATATTTATTATTATAATTTTGCAATCTCTTTGAGTTATTATCGATTTCTATCAATTATATTTAGTTTAATATCTTATAATACGTCTTACAATAAAAAAAATTGTTTATTGTTTGCTCTTCGATAGATAGATTTGCTTATTATTATATTTTTAATAAATAGATTTTCTTACTATTAGATTCCGAATTAAAATAATCGTATTAAAAAATATCTATTCTAAATTTATAATTAATCAAACAATTTATTTGCGACTATAGATATACAATACTTCAATTATATTTTAGCAAATACTATATTTTATCTATCGATTGTTAATTCGATTTCTCTAATATATCAATTATATATATTATATTATTTTGCAACATTAACAAATTATAGATTTGTTTCAAAAATATCTGTTTGTAAATCGAGAAATTTAGTATCGAATTTATAATTTTTTTTTAATATATAATTTTTTTTGTAAAATTCTTGTAGACTCTTTTTACTATATTAATTACAAAAAATATATAATTTTGTTTGCAATATTTGTAGATAAAATATTATTGCAAATATTTCTTAATATTGTTAATAAATATTAGATTTTTTATATTGTAGATATATCGACAATTAATTTTGTAAAAGTTTTAATTAGTTTTATTTTTGTAAAAAAACTATTAATAGATTAAAAAAGCTCTATCGATATTTTAAAAAAAAAATTTAAAAAGTCTTTATAAAAGTCTTGTATAAAGAGTTTTTATAAAAAAAAAATTTAGTTTTTTCTACTACTAATTGATTTATCTGTCTATATAAACTATTCTTTAAAATTATTTTAATCTTTTATAATTAAAAAGAAGAATATATAATTTGTATTTTTGTTAATAAATATTTGTCAAATCTTAAACAAAAATATATTGTAAATTTAAATTAATTATATTAATATTAAAACTAATTTTCAACTTACTATATATTTGAAAATCTACTATAAAAACTATCGACAAACAATACTCTAAATCGACTTTTATTTTTTAAATATTATATTTTTTATTCTCGATATTATAGTTTTGCTTTTTAATTAAAAGAAAGTTTTTTACAAACAAAAAGTATTTGTTTTTTAGCAATTACAAAACTTTTATTAATTTAAAATAAAAATAATTCTATATATTTGTTATTCTTAATCTTATTAACTAAAGTATTGCGTATTTAACAAAAAAATATCTTATTAAATTTAATAAAACAATTATATTTGTTATATATTTATATATTTTATAAACTATCAATAAAGTAAAGTTCTAGTTAATATAGTTAGAAATTGCAAGATTATATATATACAAATTTTCTTACTAATATATTTATATTTATTACAATAGCATATTCTTGCGCTATTTCTATTAAATATAGTTCAATATAAATATTAAAAACTATTAGAAATTTCTTAAATTAATTGTTTTTAAACAATCTATTTTGTTAATATTTTAAAAAAATCTTATTCGAACTATTCTTATTTATATTTAAAATATTTATATCTAAATTTAAATTAAAGTTTCTTATCTTTAAAAATTTTTATTCAAAGTATTGTTTTTATTGTTTATTATTTTTGCTTTATAATCTATATTTTTATCTTTTTGCAAATTTTTCTCAATTTTATTTATTTTTTTATAAAAGAAAGATACTTTAACAACTATAATATATTAAATAAAAAACTTGTAGATTTTTTGATTTTCTATAATTATCTTGTGCAGTTTCTTCTTATAGATATAGTATTAACTATCTACTAAAATATTAATTTTAATTATTAAATTAAAGACTTTAATAATAGTTTGCAATAGTATAGATCTTTGTTTTTGCAAATATTGTTTTGTCAACTAAATAAAGAAAAGTCTAAATCAATTTACTATTATCTATATACAAAGAATTAGAGAAATTAATAAAGAGACTCTTTTTGTTTCGAAGAGTAATTATAATTAAATATAGAAAACAAGCAATTAAATACGTAATTATTCTAATAGAAAACAAAAATTCTAAAAGACTTTAAAATATAATATACTTTCTTTTTTAATAAAAACAATTTTTACTAGAAAGCTCTATAAAATTCTTTTTAATTCTCTCTATTTAAAGTAAAAAATATTTTATATTTGCAACAATATAATATCTAAACTTAACGCAAATTTTTAAAAAAACAATAACTAAATTCTAATATTAACTTTTTTAAAAAAATTAATTCGATTCTTATTAATAATACTATTGTTAATATATTCTTACTATTTTATAGTTTCTTAATAATAGTGTTTGTTATTTATTATATTGTATTTTAAATTGTTATATTCTTTTTTAGAACAATAGCAAGATTAATATTCTATTATAGTGCTATATTAAAGAAACTCTGCAATATTTGTTTATTAAGAAAGATTTTTTAAAAAAATTATAACAAAAATACAAACTACTTTAATTTCTTTATTAATAGTTATTTTTATATTTTAATCTATTTTTCTAATTAATTTAACAAGATTTTTTACAATATTTTTAATATTTGTTCTATATAATCTTAAAGTTAAGACAAAACAATTAACTATTTTGCGTCTCTTATTGTAGAAAAGATATTTCGAAATTAAATAAAATATCTTAAATACTTAATATATATTTCTATATATATTAAAGTTGTTAATAAATAAAAAATATAATAAAAAAATTATAAAAATTAAATATTTTTTTATATAGTCTCGATTAAAGTAGTTAATCTTTAGTTTTTCTCTAGTTTAATATAAGTATTGCACAGAATATACAATATAATATCTACTATAAAAAACTCTTTAAATATAAAAGTTAAAAAAATTAATTAATTTTTTTTCTTGTTATTATTCTTGTATTTGCAATCGATATAAATAGTTAAATAATTAAACATACTATTAATATCTATCTCGAGAATAAGATTTTTTATAATAAATATCTTATTTTTGTTGTTAAAAAAATAGAGATTTAAAGTCGATAAATATATAATATTATATATCGATAACAATCTATAGATTTAAGTATATTGTATTTTTCTTTAAAATATTCTAACAATAATTTTGTTCTATAAAAATAATGCAACTATACTAATAGTAATTAACTTTATTTATATTCTCAAAAATACAAACAATATTATCTAAGATAATTAAATAATTAATAGTATTATAATATATATTACTTAATACAAAGTATATCGAGCTATTTTATATTTGTCAATATTACAATTCTATTAATTTGTTAACAAAATAAATTATATTAAAATATATTTTCGATTGTAGATTGATAATAAAAAGAATAGTCTATATTAACTTCAATAGATTATATTAATATTGCTATATTGTTTGCTTAATATATTGTTATTTAATTTAATTTTTTTGTTGTTTAATTAAAAAGAATTGTTTTTTAATAATTACTAACAAAGTTTTTTGTATTAGTTGCAACAAGAAAATATAATAATAAATCTATCTTTTAAGATTGTCTAGCTTAAGTAATAATATATCTATTAAATTATTTTTTCTCCCTATAAAAGTTTTTTTTATTTAAAGTATTTTAATTAATTTTGTATAGTCTAATTTTGTACTATTAGTTTTTTTAAATTAGAGTTCTAAAATTAAATAAAATAGAAATAGAATAGGCTGACCGTTCGGGTCGGTTTTTCCCCGAAATCTATAACCCGACCCGAAAGTTATACCTAATTAGGTCAAGTTTTAACCTAATATAGTTAGTATTTTCATAATTTATGCAATTCGGTTCCAACT
>JAABUW010001398.1_pt1 | contig 40788 bp, 65 predicted proteins | sample 5560081 | NCBI WGS metagenome assembly JAABUW01 (sample SAMN10711882, study PRJNA513363) | rock metagenome | isolation source: Antarctica rocks | place: Antarctica: Victoria Land, Knobhead sud | reverse complement strand
GGCTGAGATCGCCTCATTATGGTGTAGGATGCTTTCTGGAGGTGTAGATGTGCGTGAAGTTGGCTGTGCGAGAGTGTGAGCCACGGGTTGCAGGTCTTGATATGTTACAAGTGGCGAAGGGCTGCAGAGGCACAGAGTGCCCTGCTACCCAGGATTTTTTCGGAAATGAAACCACAACAGCAAACCAGAAACGCCACCCAGAATGTCACACACAGCCGAGTTCGACCAGCACGCTCAGAAGACGGCGGTGTACACCGCCGCCTGCGGAAAGTCTGCCGGAACAGGGGTGCAATTCAATAATATCAGCGCCGTCGGGACCAAATCAAATGCCGCACAGCCGGCGGAGGTCGAGCGTCGCGCTCTGGAGAAGAAGGCCCTATAACATCATCGTGTTTTGCATCACTGCCCTGGCACCACACATACAGGCTGGGCACGGCCGCGCCCTGGGGCGCCAGTCAACAATCTGCGATACAGAGAACCTCCCTTGTCCGACAACGATCAGCACCACCAGCCGGATCCCCGGGCTGCCAAGTCACCGGCAGCCCCAGCCGAGGCACAGCTCCGCCACCGCCCCGGCAGGTCCATTTGCAGGTGGGAATCATACCACGAAGGACCCCAAAAAAACCCCGGGCCCGGGCCGCGCCAGCCGCTTGCACTCGGGCGACCCGGCCCGGCCGCGTCAACAGAGCCCAAAAAGATCAAGCGCGGAGCGCGAGGCGCGTCAGGCAGCCGCCGCTTCCAGCCGCCGCCTCAGCTACCGCCGCCGCCACGCGTGTGCAGCCCGGTGTGCCCAGACTGGCCGCTGGCCATGGAGCTGCCTGCGGGGCCACCGCCGCTGGACATGGCGCCGGCGTGGTGCTTGTTGGCCAACACCGCCATGTGCGGCATGCCCATGCCGCCCCAGCCACCCATGTCGGCGCCCCACGGCGCCATGCCCATCGGGGCAGAGGCTGCAGCGGCGGAGACACGATCAGTGCCGTCTCTGGCAAAGCGAAAACTACGCTCCTGTCGGTACTCCAGCTGTGCAGGCATCGCCAGGGTTACAGAGCACTGAATGAGAAGAGTCTGCCGGGCAGCATGCCAGTATGCCACATGGTTGAGAATGCTTGTTGGCATCAGCCTTGTTGGCACAACAGATGTGTGCCTACATATGTTGCAAAGTGGCACACCTGTCGGCATCATGCCGTGCCAGCCGGCCATGGGCGTCGGTCCGCCCATCATGGAAGACGTGCCCAGGTCGGCACCGTTGCCATTCCCGTCACTGCCGCGCGCCTGAGGCTTGATGCCACCACAGGATATGCCGCTGGCCTCGCCGCTCACGGTCGCGCCGCCAAAACCGTTGTTGCCAAACCTGCAGGGCATCGGTTTGGTGACTTGAGCATTGGCGTTCCAATGACACCAATTCAAGTGCTGGGGCAGTGAGGAAGCACTTCAGTCGCACTTCTTGCCAGCGCTGCAGGACAGGAGTTGACTGCTGAGCCATGCATGGAGCGGCACACAAGACACATGCTGCAGTAGTGAGGTCTGAGATGACATTGAGAGCAAATCATCGAAGAGATGCATGATTCTCCGGATTCTCACCTTGTTCCGAGCTGCGCGGCGGCCGCCCAGTTGGGGCCGCAGCCGTAGGCGCTGGGCGCCACCATGCCCGGGTATGACGGCCACATGCCGGCGCCCGCCATGCCGAATGCCTGCGGCTGCCCCCACGACACTGCCGCCGCGTGCAAGTGCGCCTGCGCCTGCGGTTGGCAGCACAAGAGCGCGTCAACAGGCTGTCACTCCTGCCTTGCTCGTTTGACATCGTGTCAGCTGCACACCAGGTGCTTCGCAGGCTGCAACCTGCACGGCAAGCCGCAAGCTGCACTTACTTGGGGGGAGGTCTTGCTGGACTGATGCAGCAAGAGGCAGTCCCCTACAAAGCATCACCTGCATGGCCGCAGCCTGCTGCATCGACGCCTGCGCCTGCGCCGCCGCCATCTGCGCCGCCAGCGCAGCCGCCTGCTGCCGCTCCGCAGCCTGCGCCGCCGCCGCCCACTCGGCGTGGCGCTCATCCCCGCCGCCGCCGCCGATGCCGCCGTCACCCGCCACGCAGCCGCCGCCCACCAGCTTGCCACTGCCAGTGTGCACCGTCAGGCCGCTGCTGGTGGCGGCGCCGCTGCCGGCGCGTCCAGAGTCCAGCCCGCCGCCGTGCTCCAACTTGGGGCGCACCCGCCGCCCGCCCTCCCGCGCCCTGTCCTCGCCCGACATCTGCACGCCAAGGTGGCCAGACGCCGAGGGTCCGGAAAAAGTGTCGCCGCCGCCGCCTGACTGCAGCCCCGAGCCGGCAGACGCCAGCATCGCGCCGGAGCCGTCTGCCAGGCGCGGCGTGCCGCCCAGGCCGCCGCCGACCATCGCGTGCGGCGGCACCATCATACCGCCGGGGCCAAAGCCGCCGCCAAAGCCCACGGCGTCGTAGCCGGCGCCGCCCATGGGCCCGGCCCCCATCAGCGGGCCGCCGCCCATGCCGCCCGCCGCCAGCTGGCCGCAGGGGTCCATCATGAAGCGCAGCTGCTCCGCGTACGCACCGCCCATCGCCGTGTTGGGCAGCAGGTCGCCTGCGCCAGACATGAGGCCCGCCTGCTGCTGCGCTTGCACCTGCCCGGTGTCACCGTTGGAGACGCCGGGGGCGGGCGCTCTGCCGGACATTGCCGCGGCGGCCTGCGGGTTGGGGCCATTGTTGCTGCCGCCGGCCGCGCGCGCCTGCTTGGCGGCGGCCGCGGTGGCTGCCTTCTCCTGCTCGCGCACCGCGGAGGACTTGGACTTGCGGCGCCCGGCGCCGATGGGCACATTGCGCAGGATGCCGCCAGCGGTCCAGTAGCGCTGGCACGCCTTGCAGAAGTATCGCGGCTGCTTGATGTTGTAGTTGTTGTAGTAGCAGAACTGCACGGCACGGAAAGGAGAAGGCCATTCAGAAACACTGCTTTAGCCTGGTTGTGCATTCGGGTTTTGCGTTGCCTGCACTAGCTTTTTGTAAAGGTAAAGCAATCAGCAAAAAGGGCCAAAGTGCACGGGCAGCGGCAACATCAGCACACCTTGGTGTCCGAGCTCTCGCAGCGGGGGCACTGCGCGGTGCCCTCGGGGCGCGCCAGCTTGCGCTTGCAGCCCTTGCCGCCGGTGTCCGTCTTGGCAGCGGTCGCCGCCGCCGCCGCGGCACGCGGCTTTGCGGAGGTGGGCCCGTCCTCGTTGCCGCTGCTGGCGCGGCTGCCGTGGCCGCTGCCGTCGCCGCCGCTGCTGCCGCCGCTGCTGGGACGCTGCAGGGCCGCCGGCGGGCTGCCAGAGCCAGAGCCGGAGCCACTGCCCCCCTTGTAGAGTGTTGCAGACGCTGAGGCACTGCGCTTGGCCCGCGTGTTGCTCTCGCCGCTGCTGCAGCCGGCAGAGTCGCCGCCCTGCTGCGTCTCCGTCGCCTCGCAGGCCTGCGGGTGCAGGATACGGCTCAGCATCGGGTCACAAAACAGCAAAACAAATCTGCCGACGGAGGTCGCAGCGTCGTAAAGTGGGGCGTCCGCGGCCGCAGATGGCTGGATTGCTGTTTAAATTGAGAATGGCAGTCTGCTGCGGCGCTGGCTGGCCGCAGCCGTGCGGTGACGCCCGGCGGAAGGCGCCGATGTGGCCTTCGGGATCAAGCGCGGACAGAGGAGCGCCACGCACGTCGCGATACGGCGGCGATCTCTGGCGGGGCAGCGTGGGAGGCGGATACAGGATCTGAAAAGCGGATGCGTGGTCTGTGACCCGAGGCTGGAACACCCTCGCGATTCACCCGGCGCGACCGTATTGGCCTCAGAAGCGCTGGTGAGGCCAGGTCAGCGACCGTACGCTGGGCACCCGCTGGCGCTGCCGGGCGTGCGCTCAGTGGTGCCAAGAATCTGCTGCGGCCCGCGATAAGGCGGCCGCAGCACGCTAACGTCACAGCTGTGGTTTGGGCGCTTTCGGGCGCTTTTCAGGAGACGGGCACAAAAGCGAGCCGGACGGCCTAGGGCCACAAGAACGGGTTTAAGCAGTCAGCCGTCTCACTTCTTGTGCATCGTGCGCGTCCTCTGCGAGCTCCGGCGCCGGCTGTGCCGGCAGGGCGTCCGCCTCGTGCGGCGCCATGGTACCGGCTGTGTAGCTGCTGCTCGGGTTGCTTCTCCTGCGGCCGCACTCCTCGCCCGCTTTCTGCGTCCTTGCGTTGAATGAATTTGCAGCACAGTCCAATCAGGGCTTTGTTTGGTCGGTGAGCGCTTTCCACGAGAGCGGGTGGGGAGAAGGCCAAAAAGTCCACTTTTCCCCCAGATCTTCTTTCCCTTCCCTGCGCAGATCCTGGCCTGTGGTCACAATCGCAGCAGCGCAAACCGCTTGGATCACATGGCGGGGATAACATTGGAAAGTTTTTAGAGCTCAATTTCGCTTGTTCCATCACATTAAAAATGCTCAGCAATATCTGAGCCGCATACGATGCTTGCTGACATGTACGTGTAGCTGGCGGCAGGGCGGCGCCTTCATCGGCAGGCGCCCCTGCCTCTGCCTCCTGCGGCCGGCGACTCCCGCTTCTGGCGCTGAACCCTTGCTGAACTCTTGCGCAAGCTATTTCCAAGGCTTCTTCACCCCCGCCGTCTGCCTGCTGCTGCTGCGTTTGAGCATGGCCTGGCCTGACGCCTCAGCATTGGCCACCTCAGCGACCACTGTGCCGGCAAATTGCAGCACGCTGCTATCATTCTGCTCATGATCCGCATCCTGCTGCCCTGACGTGTCCCCGCCATCCACGTCCATCTCCGCCACCGTCTGCAGCGCGGTGGGCGGCTGCTCTGCCGGCGGCGAGCGGCGCGTCTCGGCGTCCAGCGCCGCCGCAAACCTGCTGGTGGCCGCGTTGCTGACCTGCGGCTCGAGGCCCGCCGCGGGCAGCGACGGTGCCTGCGCCATGCTCGCGGACGCGGGCCGCTCCGACGGCGCCAGGGACATGCTGGCGCTGCCGTGACCGCCCGATGGCGCCTGCGGCATGCTGTAGCTCTCCGTGACGTCCGCGGCGCCGGCCAAGTCGTGCTCGGCCGCCGCTACATGGCCCAAGCCGCCAGCTGCGCCGTCGGCGGGCTGCTGGCTGTGCGCTGATTCATCAGAGCGGTGCCTAGCGCTGTCCGCCGGCTCTGCGCCGCCCCCAGCGACAACTTTGGCGCGCAGCTGGTCCAGCGCAGCGCCCCCTGAATCCCCGCGCAGCAGCGCCTCCTGGCATAACATAGCATGCAATGGCAGTGTCAGGAAGCGCTGTTTCACTCGAGTTTGAACGCTGTCAGAATCACCTGGTAGTTGAGGGCCGCTCAAAATGCAACTTACGCAGTGAGGCATCGGCATATCAGGCATAGTGTTCAACAGCACCGATGAGCAGTGCTGGCTGCACCTCCAGCAAGCTGCGCGGCGGGCGCCGCAGCCACGGGCACCAGCAACTGCCCCGTCGGGCCGCTGCCCGCGCTGGCCAGGCTGGCCGCGGTGGCCAGGCCGCCGGCGGAGTCGTCGCCGCCGTCTGGCGGCGCGTCGCCCGCCAGCGCGCCCCACAGCGGCGCGGCGTCGGACTCGGCGCCGCTGGACGTCGGCAGTTCACTCCCGACAGCCTCCCGCACCAGCAGCTCGTCCTCCAGCGCCATCATGCCGGGCGGCGCCGCCGGCCCCGGCACCCGCGGCGACAGCCCCGCCGGCGCGGCTGCCAGCGCGAAGGTCAGCGCCGACTTGCGCGAACTTTGGGCGTGTGGCGCCGGCGCCGGCGCCAACGCGGCGTCCGCCTCCGCGTCTGCCGCCACATCTGCCGCGTCCGCGGCTGCCGCGGCGTCGAGGGCCGCGGCACTGCCGCCGAGGCTGCCGCCGCCGCCGGGGCTGCTGCCACCGAGATCCGACGCGGCGCTGCGATCCGTAGCGTAACCGCCGAGCTCGATCTCCTCGTCGCTGTCCGGCACGCCCAGGTCGTAGTAGCACTCAGCCTGCAGGACAGACAGGCAGCAGCGCTGTCATGGGGCTGCCGCGCAGCATTCGGGAGGCTTGTGCGGCCCGGAATTGCAAAACACAATCTGTGTCACCACTGCCGGAGGCAGCATGGACCAATGGCTCTGCAGAAGGGTGGTACCATGCTTTCAGGCCAGACGAATGCAGCAGTAACTGCAAAAACGGCACCGGACATCCTTGCTTTGCACGGGCGCGAGTCCAAAACATGCAATCTTGCCAGGCAGTTCTCACAGCATGCAACATTTACAGGCAAGCAGACAGCCCCCGCACCTCGGGCCGCGGCAGACTGGCGGAGAACTGCAGCACGGCGGGCGTCGCATAGTCGGGCGCCGACAGCCGCAGCACCGCGCCCAGGTTGCTGTACCGCTCCCCAGGCAGCTGGAACTGCGGGTAGTCTGGCGCGCTGAAGATCGTCATCAACTTCCCGCCTGCAGTGTTAACAGCAGCCTGTTGGTTCTGGCCAGCACAGCCGAAGCCTCGTTGAGTCCAGCATAAAAAAGACCAGTGGGGCAGCTGCGGCGCCGAAGCTCATTCTCTGCACCTCTACCTCGCTGGACCAGAAAGCCGCCAGTACATAATGAAGACTTGTTCTACTGGGAGCTCACTCTCAGTGACGTGGTCAGTAGAGTGGCCGGACGTCATTGGCGGCATGTCGTCGCGGTCGACGCGTGCATCCGGGCCTTCGTGCGAGCGCACCACCAGCTTCAGGCCGTTGTCCCGCAGGAATTGCTGCGCCCCATCATCGTCACTTGTTAACACCTGGAAGGCAAGCCTTCCTGCCAGCATCATATGCCAGCAACATACAAGCGTGCCTGACGGACTTCAATGTTGCGGTTCGGAGCGCTGCCAAGCCACCTGTGCACAGTTGAAATTGCTGAGCATTGGCGAAGGTTATCTTGAACTGGATCGCCGCACACCTCGGTGATGTCGGGGCCAAAGATGACGCCAACGCCGCGGGAGTCGTTCATCGAAAGGCCAGACTCCGCTGACGGGTCCGACCACATGACGTCCGCCGCGACGACGGTCGAGCCCTGACCTGCACATTGCGTACACTCCAGGTGTAAGCTGATTCAGCCTCACACCCTAATCTATTGTTGTGCCAGCATCCTTGCGTCAGCACAGCTCGCGGCCTTTGAGTTCCGCTGTGCCTGCTCGTGCACAGATACAGCGTATCTGTGCAATGACGAAATGGTGACGCCAACCTAGCACTGATGCACAGGTGCTGAGAATGCACCAGGTACCTGAGGGGTCGATGCCGCCTTTGCTGGCCTCGCGTAGGTCGCTCAAGCTCCCCAGCGCCACCTCGCCTGCCGCGGCTGCTACTGCCTTGCGTCGCCGCTTCTTTCCCCGCTTTGGCACCTCCGGCTTGCGGAACAAGCCTGCATGTGAAAGTGACCATGAGGCACCGCTGCCACTCGCCACGGCTTTGCGTGAAACCCACAGGGGAAGACATGTGTGAGCATGCCTGAGCAGGCGTCAACTCACCTCCATGGAGCACCAGCGTCTTGCCGGCGATGCAGGCGGCCAGCGGCAGAGCAGCAAAGAGCTTCTTGCACGCTTTGAAGACGACCTGCATGGCTTGCAGACGCCATTATCGGCCTGTGACATCACACTTGCATGCGCCATGCCACACTTGGTTTGACATATCCAGGACGTACCTTGCTCTTGGCAGAGCCATATTTTGTCTGCAGCTCCTGATGAAAGCCATACCTGCGGCGAGCACTCTCCTCATGACTTCCATCCTCATGACGTCCATCCTCATACCGGCAGAGCATTCACAGGCAACCAGAGATGGCAGGCACATCTCCAAGACGGACGTAAAGCCGCAAAAGGGTGTGCATCGGGAGAGTGTGCCTCACATTTTGGTGCAGGTTACGGATTCGTGGTTGCCGCGCAGCAGGAACACCGCGGAGGGTAGCGCCAGTTTCCAGGCGGCCAGCACCGCCAGCAGCTCCACGCCCCAGGCGCCGCGGTCCACAAAGTCACCATTGAAGACAAACAGCTGCTCTGCCGACGGCCAGCCAGCGGCCTCCATCCTGTGGGCGCAAGCAAACCTGAGTAATATATCCAGCAGCTTTCAGGCAAGGCGCAGATGCTACTTCCAGCAACGGTGACAAATACAGCAAAACAGTGAACAAACATCTTACAGTGGCCCGACGGCGTCGTGCAGCTGGCCGTGCGTGTCGCCGACGATCGTGACCGTCGCCGCCCCGCCCGGCGGCGTGAACTGCGCGGCCAAAAAGCAGCATGTTCGGATGCTGCACTCGCCGCATCTGCCAGTCATGCTGTCGCTTATGCTGTATAGTGTGTGCCAGCATCTGATAGTGTGTGCCAGCATCTGCATGATGATCTGCCGGATCCTGCCGGCAGCCGCTGCCGCGCACCTCTACCAGCGTGGGCTCCTTGATCAGCAGGCTTGTGACGGCGGAAAACAGCAGAGCGGCCGTCTCTGGCGGCAGGACCTGCTTCAGGGGCACCCCTCGCCGCGTCGTGCCATCAAGCTGTCTAGCCAGCTCCAAGGCCCATGCTGCTGTGAACGTTTCGGGCAGCACTATGGCAGCGTCAGCGCCGGCGCTGTGCTCAAGGACGATCACCATTGCTGCGTTGCAATCCACGGCCGTTAAATGCTGCAGAAGCGATGCAGCTGGTGCGGGCGAGCCAAACCTGCGTTTCGGAAACTTTGAAACAGGCTTCACATCACGTTCAGAGCAGGTCGCTTTCCACGCATTAGAGCTGCGCACAGCGTGTGCAGTGGCAGGACGGTCTTGACGAGGATCGAAAACAGATACTGCGAACGTGCAAAGCACCTACCAACCTTGCATGAGTGAGGTCTGAAATCATGCATCAGGGGAATGGCCTGGGTGCACATCGCTGCCAACCTTGCTGCCCTGCTGCCCTGCTGGCTAGAGCCCTGGATCGATCCGTGCAGGCCTCACTTTCACTCAACACAGGCCGCCGTACTTGTCCTAGTGAACTAGTGATAGCCCGTCATGTCACTGCAACCGGCTTGCGCCACAGCTGGCGCAGCTGTACAGGGACACCTTTTTGGGACACGTCTTATGCACCCTCCGTTCCGGACGAATGCAGGAGCCAGTCGTCAGACGCGCCGCAGATTGCAATGCGCAGCTTCCCATGAACGGGATTCACAAAGCTCTGCAGCCGCGAGGCAGCTATTCGCGGGCCTGTGCGCTGGTGAGTGCTGCGCCCAGATCGCTGGCTACAATAACCAGCAGCACTTCCGGTTCGTGTGAAACACCAATATGGTTGCGTTCTGATCACAGGTGTCACCCTGCTCAGCGGCCCAGCGGTGGCGCCGGGAGCGGCGTTTGCAGACCCGCAGGCGCCGGCAGGCAAGGGCGCGACATGTGCATGCAATCGCTGGGTGTGCTGCTGAAATGAAGAGGTACCATTGTACTCGGTCGTCCAACTGTGTTTGGTAATGCATGCAGAGGCCACTGCGCCGCAGCCAGCGCCCTCCGCAGCCAGCCCAGCGGTACCGCAGGAGAGCGCACCGCCAGTCAGCAGCGCTGCGCCACAGCCGCCACAGATAGAGCCGGCCCCCAGCCCGGCGCAGCAGCCCGGCGTCGTGACAGACAGCGCAGACAGGCTGAAGGGGGAGGTGGACGCGCTGCTGAAGCTGCCGCCACCGGCGATCTCGGCAGCAGAGACGCCCGAGGGTTGCCAGCCAGCGGCTGATCTGAAGGCGTCCACCAACGCGAGTTGCCGTCACGCACATGTGCTTGTCGGCGCATCAGTCGTTCCCATCATCGATCCGAAATGCAGGCATGATCGCGCAAAAGAGCACAATTTACAGGTTGGGGAAACACGAATGCACTTTTCAAATCCAAAGTCTTGCTCCAGCACACCAACCTGCTCCATCCATGTCTGCGACAGGACGCCAAGCAGTCGGTGGAGGCGCTGCAGCAGGCGACGCAGGAGGAGCAGCAGCGCAAGTCCAAGGGCCGCAAGAAGGGGCGCATCAGGGAGCTGGAGGAGATCCGCTCAGAGCTAGCGGAGAAGGAGCTGGTGCTGCTCGGCAAGGAGCAGGAGCTGCTGGACAAGGACCAGACCGTGGAAGTGCTCCGCAAAGAGGTGCCTCTCTTTAGTCACACCCCTTTCGGACATCACCTTGCTGTCCCTCATGCTGATACTCTGCTTCCAATCCGATGTACGTCTTCCTGGCATTCTCGGCACTGCAGACGACATGCCATTGCCGCAGTCGCTGTTGCCCTGCTTCGGCATTGCGACTTGGCAACCCGCCATGGATGCCTGTGACGCCCTGGCCTCGCGCGCCCGCAGCTCGAGCTGGAGCGGAAAGTCCAGAAGCTGCTCATGGCTCAGAAGAGCAGCGCGGTCCAGGAGGCCGAGCTGGCCATTCGGCTGTGCACCGGGGCGTCGGTGCCGCCGTGATCGGCGCCCACCCGTGATCGGCGCCCACCAGTGTCAGTCTCAAAACGCATGCGTCCACACGATATTGGAGACTGACACCCCGTCGCCGCGGCGTGCAGCTGGAGATCGAGCGCAAGCTGCGGGGGCTGCTCACGAAAGACAAGCAGAAGGCTGAGGAGGAGGCGGCCCTGGCGATCGGCCTGTGCCGCTCTGTGCCATAATGCCGCTGTTGCGGGATTGCGAACACTGGTGTCCGAGTCGGGCAGCTTGCAAGCTATGATTGCAAGCTGCAATCGGTAGCTGTTTAGACATGCACGAATTTGATAGACGACAAGGGCAGTGTAGACGGGCGTGGTGCGGCGTCATGGCGGCACCATGGCGTCCATAGGCAGCAGCGGCATGAGCGTCTGACATGCTCTGATGCACACTGACTGACATGGTCTAGAGACTCTGTACTATCACCAAGCAACAGCTGACATCGGCCAGGACAAACACATGTGACATGCAATGCACCATGGCACAGGCGCACAACATCTGTCCCGCACCTGCATGCATGGTTCCACATTGATCGTTTGCTTGCTATCTTTTCTTGTCGCTTTGCTCTGCTTCCTTCTCAGCATCACTGCAAGATAGTAGGAACTCCCTTGGTGGACAGCAAACCTGATTTGACCGAGGCATTTGCACACATCGAGCATGCTTTGGTGACTGCTGGTGAGTGCGTGTGCGCCCGTGCTTCGTCAGCACCATACGCGTTCAGAGCTTTGAATGGTCCTGGTTCTTCCAGCCAGTCGCCCACCAGCAGCAGCCGCACAGCTGCATCATGACGAGAGATGCGCCAGGCGGCCAGAAGCAATAAGCAAACGCTGCTGTGCACGCCTGAGCACCTTCCCAGCCGCTGCGTTACAGACAGCGGAGAGTGAGCAGAACCTTGCTGATGCTGTGACAGTGCGAAATGCGGAGTCGGACAGCGATCTGAAGCAGGCCGCCCGCATCCGCGCGGATTCATACTACGAGGTCCGCGGCATGTTGATGCATGTTGATATGCTGCCTTTCTAGATGTGTGCACAGGGCATCCCGCAAGGCATGCAAAGTTCTGCAGCGCAGATTCCAGCAACCATTTGTCACATGCCGCTGCCGCAGGCGCAGATCCCAATGCCACGCTTCGCAGGCTCGCTTGCCCGCCAGATGGCCATCGACGAGTACCGGAGCCTGGTGAACAGGACGGCGGCGCGCGAGAACGGGCGGCCCAGGTGCCTCTGCCTTGTGGCGGTGGGGCCGGACGATGGGGCCGGACGATGCGTGCTGGGCTCCCTGGACCTGCGCCTGCCGCAGGAGGCCACAGGTCTGCAGCCGCCCGGCGTGCCAGAGGTACATGATGTCACAACAACTCTGCCGATCGTGACGATCGGCCATCTGGACTCGACGATTCGTGTATGCAATATGGTTCGTTTGTCAGCAATGCTGTACCTTGCCAAAGCTGACATTGTTGATGTTGGCCGTCGTGCCCCAGCCACAAGTAAACTCTTGAACGGCTGCCGCTGCGCCGTGCAGGGCGACCCGGGCGGTGCGTTCCTGGTCAATGTGGCAGTGGCCCAGCAGTACCGCGGCCGGGGCGTGGGCCGCAGCCTCATCAGGGCGGCGGTCGACACGGCGGGACGGCGCCTGCTGGCAAAGCGGCTCTACACGCACGTGGACTGCGACAACGAGGCCGCCTGGAGGCTGTACCAGCAGCAGGGCTTTGACGTCATCGACGACGAGCAGTGCACGCTGGCTCTGCCAGGTGAGGACGGCTCCTCTGAGATGCCGCATCGGGCGCATGCATGACATGCTTGGCATGCATCAACTTGCTGCACGGAAGCTGCACACGCTACAGCTTCGAGCAGCTGTGAAGACTGGCGTTCCTTGACGCAGGGGGGCGATTGTTACTGGCTGCAGACCTGAGCGTCTGAGCTGAGTACTGTACTATGCGGCGCGCCAAACACGCGGCCCAAATCTTTCGTCCTGAGGAAATTGCCGCAGTGACAGAGGTTTCACCTCTGTCGCCAGGACCTACTGTACAAACGCATTCGATTGCTTGACATCGGTATGAGTGTAGACATATAACCGGTAGAACGTGGTGGTGATTTCATCCGCAAGTGCTCACAGTGCAATGGTGTCAGGTGGCCAACTGGCAAGTCTGGTGGCATGTGGTGTTGCTTCAACCGTTCCTCTTAATCTTGAGTGCGGTACATGGGAAATAGGAGGGAATGTGAAGTCAAAGGGCATGCTGGTGTACATTAAAATCGGCGGCAATGCTGTGTAAGGACAGTGAGTGCAATCGGCGGCAACACTCCGCTGACGGCGGAAACGGCGGTGCACGACAGCCATGTGCAAAAGGGAGATGCAAGATCTTGCCCATCGCCGGCTTGCAGCCTCGACAAAACCGCTACAAATCATATGTAGATTTCCCGTCCTACATCCCAGATCTCGGCGTCCCGTTGCTTCGCAGCTGTTTGCCACTGGTCAACGGCATAGCGACCGTTGTCGGAGGTGCTGGTCGTGCAGCCGGTGCTTGGAGCTCGTATTGGTCGAATGTCAAGAGGCTCCACATACTCTGCTCCAAAGTGACATTTAGAGTTTGATCCGGAGGGTCGCTGCGTTATAGTGCCACTTTGCCGGAACCGATAGGCTCGAGGAGGCAGGCGGTGGCCTCGCGTGGCTCCAAAGACGCGAGGCTGTTCCCTCAGACGGTGGCTTTAGAACAGATTATCCTGACCTCAAGATCTGATACCGACATGCACGGCGCCGCCAGCACGGCTTTGGGGGCCAGCCTTCACATCGGCGGCAGGTGAGCAAGGCTGACACCTGCCTGCTCCTTCGACATGGGCGACTCTACTGGGGCTGCGTTACCTTCCACGGATTGTTTTCGAGGAATCGAAGCAAGAGGCAACACCGAATCGCCATGCTCACATCGCTTCTGCTCTTGCGGCGTGTCGTGCCAGCTGGTTGACGCCCACCATCTCGTGCGTGCAGTGTGCTGATCGTCTGCGGGCAGACAACGCTGAAAGTGGCGCAGCTCATCTGTGAGTCCTCCAGCTGCAAAGACACCTGGAACATCGTGGTGGCCGCGGGCCAGCAGCTACCGCAATGGTGCGCCGGCGGTGTCTGTGTGCCGACGGATATTCGTACCGTTTCTTGTAGTGCCACTGCGCAGACAAGTGCTGTGCAAGCATCGACCCTAGGTGGAAAAATGACTTCCGGACTTCTTCGTCTAAAACCTGCAGGCGCAGCCCAGACGGGCGGTGGCGCAGCCAGTGGCTGGGCTCCAAGGGCTGCTCAGCGGTGGGCTGGTCCGGCTTTGCCGTCGGCAACATCATGCGCTTTGCCGCCATGCGCTTCGGCGCGCAGGTGGGTTGATGTTTGATTGTTGGTCCTTGATGTGTCATCACCTCCAGAACAAGCTTTGACGTGAGGAAGGAAATCAACAAATCGATGTAAATCTTTTGGCGCGCAGGCGGTGCTGTCGGCACTGACGTCGGCGCAGTTCATTGTCATCCCTGTGGCCTCCTACTTCATGCTGGGCGAGGCGGTCACGCTCACCACGCTTGCCTGCATCGCCGTCGTGCTTTTCGGTGCGCCACCTGCGCGTCAGACATGCAAGGTGCCGAGGGCAGCAATCTGGCGGTTGCAATCGAACAGCCCCCAGGAGCGTGTGCATGGTGTCTGGCTTCTCTAGCAGGAGGCAGGCAGCCGCCCGGAGTCCGGAGGGATCACTTCGTATGCGTCTGATGCAGGCAATGGCCTGATTATTGTGAAGGGCGGCAAAGGTGCACTTCAGCCTGAAGGCAGAAAGAGTGACTATGCCGTACGCTGCAGGCAACGGCCTGATCATCGTGAACGGGCCGGCGGAGGTACCCTTTACCCTGGAGCAGCTGCGGGCGCAGTGGGGTACACTGCACACGCGCATCTTTCTGGGCGCGCTGCTGCTGCTGCTGGCGGGCCTGCACGCGGGCACCCTGTACTGTAAGAAGCTGGAGGCGGCGGCGCATGCGACGCCGCGCGCCCGCTGGCGCGCCCGAATGAAGCCCAACAGCGGCCTCACCTTTGCGCATGCGGTGCTGTTCTCCGCCTTCTCGGCAATGATAGGTGAGCAAACCCAGCCGCCCTTTTGGTGGCATCAAGAGCCTGCCATACTTTGAGGCTTGCATTCGAAACCGCTGGCATGCTGGCACGGCATCCTGCCAGCCTGTGCAGCTTAAATCCGAGCCTACCAGTCTATGACGAACGCCGAGTTGCTCACCTCGGCGGCACATGACAGAATCGCCAGTTTCGTCATTTTCCGGCCTTTTCGGTCATTTGTCATCCGCAGGCGCCAACAGCGTGCTGTTCAGCAAGTCGCTGACGTACATCATCACGGCACCGTGGCCCAGCCAGCTGCACGACTGGTACTGCTGGGCGGTGCTGGCCGCCTTCGTCGCCACCGGCGGCTACTGGGTGCACCGCACCGCGGCCGCGCTGCGCAAGTTCCCCGCCGGCCTCGTCATGAGCGTCATGCAGGTCGGTTGCCCTGTCCCTCCCGATCCCCTGTCAGCCCTGCTGCTACTGGGAAACAGGGTGCTGCAGTGGGTGCTGCAAGTCACATGCTCTTCAAGCCACGAATCCTGGATTTTTGAGGTTGTAGGAGGGTTTGGATCCAGTGGACGTGATTGAAGGTCCGCAAGATTTGCTTGTGTGGCCGTCAGCTGGATTGAAATCCCTTCGTGCAGGCGTTCTGGATGTGCCAGTCCATCATCGCGGGCGGTATCTACTTTGACGAGTTCGCGGAGCTGGCGGGCTGGCGCGCCTTTTTCTTTTCCGCGGGCCTGGTTGCCGCCATCGCTGGCGCGCTGGGCATGGGCTGCGCCTCCTTCATCGCCGAGCAGCATGTCATGATTTCCTACACCATTCTGCCGGGTGAGCGCTCTGGATGGCAGGCAGGACGCCTTGCGAGTCCAGGAACAGTCAGTCGCAAAGAGACTGAACCGTTTCAATCTGATTAATCTCCTGATGACACTACAGCATCTCACCTCATGCGCAGGCTACGGCACGGACGCGGAGTCGCTTTTGGACCAGAGCAAGATGCGCGCCTACGGGTTGCAGTTTGCGGGGCTGGGCGCCGCCGGCGGCCCTGGCGAGCTGCAGATGCAGGACCTCAGCCCACGCGCCCCAGGCGATGGCGACGACACGGACGTGGAGGAGGGCGGCCCACCTGGGGCGGACGGCGACGGCGGCAGCGCCGCCGGCGGAGGCAGCCGCGGCTCCTTGGCGGCGGAGCTGCCAAAGGCCGGGTGCGGGCCGCTTGAGCGCTTGCAGACTGAAAGTGCCGCATGGCACTGTGGTTCTGCTTGCAGGCCGGCTGAACGCACTGCCATCGTGCTCGGCCATCGTGCTCGAGCTGCGAGCATGGATCGCTTGGTAGCTCATCACGCTTTCAGTACTGGGTGTCCTCTGATTGGCGCAATGCAGCGTACGTCATCTCGAAACGAGGACTGCAATAGGATTTGCGATATGTTTGGCAGGTCCCTGGACTGGCGGCAGAATCTAGAGGTGCTGGCGGCGCGGCTGAAGGCGCCGGAGCCGGGCGCAGAGGAGTGGCTGTCGTCGCCGACGGCGGTGCACATCGCCGCCAGCTCGCAGCTGTTCGACCTGCCAGCGTCCGGCCCGGCGGCAACGCAGGCGCCGCTGCGGCCGCCATTCCAGCAGCAGCTGGCGCCGCTGCAGCAGGAGCGGCAGCTGCGCCACGACGTCAGCTTTGCACACGGCAGCGGCATCATCGGCGGCGGCGCCGACACAGAACTGCGTGGTGGCGCTGGCGCAAGCAGCGGTGCTGCGAGGTCACAACCTCTACCGGCAGACGACCGTGCCATCCTGGGGCAGCACGCCGCGGCGATCAATGCATCGATGGTGGCGGCGGGCGGGCGGTTCGTGAGTTCGGCCACGGCGGCGTCGGGGGCAGTGCGCGGCGGCCGGCCGCTGTCGGATGGTGGGACGACTGCCAGCATGCACTCTGCGACGAGCAGCCACGGCGGCGGCGGAAGCACAGCCTCCACGCCGCGGGCCGCTCGGCAGCAGCCGTCGGTGCAGCCACAGCAGTGGCAGCAGGCTGCAGCTTCCAACACTGCCGCTGGCCAGCACAGCCAAATACGATTGGGATTAGGAGTCGAGTTTGCTGAGGAGTCGTTGTTTTGAGGAAGATGTCGCAAAGGCAGCTTAAAACACACGTGGGTGCGGAGGCATACTTTGTACCACCTAGCTATGATTGGCCAGAGGACTACCTGTGATGGCAATGACAAATCCCACAGTCTGTCAGCCTCCATAGTTGGAATTGAAATGTTAATGACATGTTTAAGTTGATGAGAACGGTTGGCACCTTTACTGAGACTGTGGCATGACAATCCCCGATTACAGAACAGACATCAAACCCCGAAGGAAGTACTTTTGCGACTGATCCAAAAGACTCGCACACGCTTCGGCGACCCCACAGACGGGCAGCAAGGGTGTCCTCAGCTGGGGAGTGACACGATGGCACGATGCGCCGTCATGCCCAAGGCAAGTGTGCGCGCCAGAACCTGCTGCCAACCCTGATGTGTCAAAAACCCAGCACGGACTGAGACAACTACCATGAATCAAACGAAACCCTCTGCACCATTTGAGACCCGAAAAGGGGCATCACACGTGTTATGGTCAGACTGGCTGTGCGGATGCAATCACAACCAAAAGATGCGGCCTGTTTCGGCTGGCCACCTAGACGGCGCCGCCACTAGCGGCAGCACCGCCCCAATATGAGCCAGCAGCTTGCCTTTCTGGCAGCGCCTTGTCTTGCCCCACCCCCCTATTGCAATGCAATGATATGCACAATTCTGATCCGATGCTCCCATCCGATGCTCCCAAGTAGTGATATGCGTGCTCAAACCGCCATCGATGGTGCGCTCTTCCTTGACTTCCATCTGCGTAGGACGCATGAGGTCCCCCCTGCCGGATGTGGCTACACCCCTGATTCGCTGGCACATGGCTGCCGCCGCGCGTGCTCGCTGCTGTGTGACCACACCCCGTGCCCTCGAGGCGCCGCCACCGCTGCGCGTGCTCGCGGCTGGCAGGCGCGCCAACCATCGCTGCGCCAGAGTCCCGCCGGACGCTTCCGACGGATGCTTGCGCCCAGGCGGCGGAGCAAAGCAGGGGCTTCGCCCGCCGCAGCCCGGCCGCCAATCACGCCGGCTGTTCCACCCCACCGGCTGGCGCCTCCCGCCCGCGCGCTCACAGGCGCATGAAGGTGCCGGAGGCGCGGCTGGTGAAGCTGCCGGAGGGGCGTTTGCAGAAGCAGCCCGAGGCGCGGCCAGAGTCGAAGGACGGGCGGCCGGAGTCGAAGCTCGGGCGCGCCAGGTCCATGGAGGGGCGGCTGGCGATGCACGAGCCGGATTGCCGCGACGCGCCGCGCATCTCCCCGGGCAGCGCGATGCGCACCACGTCCATGAAGTGGTCCTGCAGGTGGGCAACAACAGATGAGGAGGTTTGAAGCGTGTGCTGATCGCCACGGTGCATGTGACGCCAGGGGCGCTTTCTGACATGGCACACACCCAGGCGGCAGGCTTGGCAGCAGCCAGCGACACCGGCTGCTACTGAGGCTGCAGGTGCGGCAGGGTGGCTCCCGCCTTTACACAGCTGAGCAGGCGTGACTCTGCGCAGTCAGATACATGTCACGAGGCATGATGGTGTGAGGCATGTACCTCGTCCAGGGAGGCGCACTCCAGAATGCGCCAGCAGAAGTCCTGGGTGACGGCGTCAAAGTCGGGGGCGCGCTTGAGCACCAGGTGCCCCGACAGCTCGAAGGAAGCCGGGTCCACCTGCGTCTCCAGCACCTCCTCCGGCAGCAGCCCCTTCGCCTGCGGGTACAAGGCAGACACTGCTATCAGCAGGCTGCTGTCACATTGGGGTGGGCAACACCCTGACACCTCCAGACAGCGCATATCCCTCACGGAAGCAGGGGCTGCACACAAGCCAGCTACACAATGAAAAGGGGTCGGAGACAGTAGAGACCAAGCGCCATGGCCGGAGGCATGGTCAGCGGACGTCGCGGCGCATTGCGTCACAGGCTGAGAGATTGGCACGGGCAGCAGAAGGCAGAGAAGCTCTCACCTTGCGCTCGGCAAAGGCATTGGGCAGCAGGAAGACGCGGGCGCCGCGGTCCACGATGAACAGGTTGTGCGGCACATTGGCGGCCGTCAGGCGGCGGCACGCGGCGCCGACCATGGCCGCCAGCGCGCCCAGCGAGGCGCCCGCCTCGAAGACCAGGCCCCGCACCTGCGTCACGACATTAAAACCTCAAAACATGTAGAGCGGGCATGCCGCACTGGGACTTTCTTGATGACGACAACATGTTCAACCGACGGATGACGTCGGCAAAGAGGCTGCACTCATGAGATTCTTGGATGCATTCATGACAGCGGGTCAGACTCGATAGCAATGCAATACGGTGAGCGCACCGCATAGCCGGAGAGCTGGCTAATTGTCACGGACCCAGAGGCGCGGCGGAGCCCCGGCACGCGCATGGTATCGGCGCGCTCGATGGGGAACGGCGCCGCCAGGTAATATGCCTGCAGTGAATTGCAGGGTCGAAAGCGTCAGCATGAGCAGGCGCTGCGGGTCGGGCCGAGAGACGATTCGGATCAAATGGCGATGTACAGTGGACGGCAAGCTTGCAACTCGACAACAATTCGGTGGCACTGTCAATCCGGCAGGTCATCTGGGAAAAACAAGAGGGACACACCTGGAAGTGCAGATGGTTGATTGTGCCGTAGGCGCCCAGAGAATTGAACCCGATACGGAAGTAGGCGTTGTTGACCTGCTTCAAAAAATTCAGGGCCAGCAGCAGCGACCCCGGGTCAACGACCTGCACATGTCATCAGCACCTTACCACTTGGATCGAATTTCTCAACACGTAACAGCTACCAAGTCAAATGGGACAGCAGCTGAAGCGGCAGTGCGGAGGGGCAGGCAGCACCGCCAGAAGGGTCTCGGCAGAGCCGGCACAGTCAGCAGTGAACACTGTCGCAGAAGACGCCGCAGTCAATGGAAGCAAAGAAATAGCGGAGGAGGGTGCTGGTTGAATGGCCGTGCTGGAGGAGCTGGCGCGCACCTGGGGGCAGCAGTCCATGACACGAGGCACTAGCAGCACGTGGCCGTACTCGATGGGCGACACGTTGATGTAGACCAGGTTGGGGGAGCCCTTCACGCACGCGCCCGCCTCGTAGGCGGGGCGCTGCTCCAGGCTCGGCTCGAACTGGCACAGCACCTCCTTCTGCAGCGCCTTGGTGAAGTTGAACTTCGCGGCGTCAAACGCCTGCGCCACCTGTAGAGCAAGGAGAGGAGAGGAGACGACTCTCAGGAGGGTGTAGCGGCGCACCCTGCAAAGGCACTGGACAGTCATGCAGAAGAACGTTGAAGAATGGGTTTTTGCTGTTGAGCAGCATGTCTGGGGCAGAGGAGAAGCCACTGACACCTGCAAAGCGGCCATCACAGAAAAAACATGGCAGACTCTAAAGCAACAGCCCCCACCTGGTCAACGCGGAACTCGGTGGGGCGCTTCTTGGAGGCGCGACCCTCGTTGAGCTGCGCGATGAAGCCAAAATCGCCGGGCACCATCATGCAGGGGCAGCCGGCGACGTCGTAGCGGAACAGGCCCTGCGCCTTGCGGTCGTCCCACTCCGTGCGCAGGATCGTGTCCAGCAGCCCCATCTGCAGCGCGGCAAGGAGCTGTCCTGGGCAATCAGCAGCGACGCTGTCCGAGTTGCATCCGAGATGTTCGGCTGCATAGCCGGGCAACATAGCCGGGCAACAGGCTATCATGCAAGGCAGCTGAGCAAAGGCACAGCTGGACACCATAACAAAATGCCCAGGCAGATGATGTGAGACGGGGTAAGGCACCACGAAGCATAGGCAAGAGGTTGCCGCGCCACACCTGCATGGGGGCGGCCATCTGGCCCTGCGACGCGGCCACCTTGCTGAGCGCCACGATGTCGGCGCCGCCGCCGGACTCGGCGCCGCCCGCCTTGTGCACTGGCACCACGCCCTCGTCGTCGCCGGAGCTGTTCAGGTCGGCGGACCTGTGCATTGGCACGGCATGAGCGCGTCAGTGTTGAACAGCCATGCTGAAATTCCGTTTCAACCGGCAGTCATGCTGCAGCAAGACTGCGCGCGGGCGAGAGACCAGAGCAGAGCAGCAAGCGCCGCAGAAACGCACCCGAGGTCGTCGGACACCTCGTCGAGGTCCGGCACGAGCGCGTTGTTCAGGTCGCCAAAGGAGCGCACGCGCTTCTGCGGCGGGTGAATCTTGCACTCCATGGCGGGGAAGGCATAGCAGGGCAGCGCAGCGCCAAGGGCATCGGCCACCGGCGCGTCTGGCCGCGGCGCGCACTGCAGTGGCTGCGCCGGCTGCACGGACTTGCTCTCGCCGTAGTCATCCTCCAGCTGCTGCATGGACATGACGGTGGGCGCGCGGGAGAGCCACAGGGGGTGCACGTCTGCGGAGGTCATGCTGCCGCGGCTGGGCTGCTGTCTGGTGCTGTCTGGTCTGCTGTCGCTGCTGGGCTGCGGCCGCTGCCTGGCTGGCCCGTATAAGAATACGCTTGATAGCTGTATGGTACAGAACTAGCCGAAAAATTCGCCTCTAGGGTGCAGGCGGTCTGAATTTTCTGCCTAAGGGGTGTCAAAGAGAGGTCGTAGAGAAGCTGCTGCTGCCGCCGATGATGCCGCTGCTGCTGCTCACAAACCCCCGCCTGTACCAACCATAGGACCACGGAGTCATTGAGCAGAAAAGGCATGGTGTCGATGCATGACAGCAACCTCTCATCAGCAGCATCGCCTAATGAAATGCGTACGACTTGTCATGCAGCCACACCTGCCATGTGCACGCCGTCGGAAGGCTGGCCGCCCTCTGCCCGCGGCACGCCTCTGCCGCCCCCTGCGTGCAACTGCCTACGCGGCGACGTGCATTCCTGCGAGTCTGGTTGCATGCCCATGCCCACCCAGCTTGACGATCGAAGGGGCACCCTGCACCCAGAAAGTCAACGTGGTCAGGCGAACTCGACACACGCCTGACATCGAAACGCAAGCAGGACCGAAAACTTTCAGGATTTACCAGTGGCTCTGCCGACAAATGCATTAGGACAGCAAGGAAGCTGGTTGCGTGTCCCGACAAGCAAAAGCACGGTCCAAGAATATGCCGCAGGCCGGCAAACGCGATCGTGCGTGGTCCTCGAAACGCGTTGTCCTCACCGGTGGTAAGGCAGCAGCGCTGCGGTAGGTCTGAAGAGTAGAAGTTTTTGACTGCTTTGCAGCCACAGCAGGCTGACTGCGGGCCGGAGCTGTGAACGCCGTGAGCTGTTACAAATGGCGCGTGGCCTGACGCGCTGTGTGGAGGCGGAGTGCTGTCGATGCGCGGCTGATGTCTCAGACGTGTCTGTGTAAGGCGGTGCAGATTGGGGCTGGAGTGTGTGCAGAGGGATCGTGTGTAGGCTGCTGTGCTGTCAAACTGGGCTGTCTCGAGGCTGGAGGCTTCTGTCCAGCTTGAGTAATGCCGGTCGTAGGGGCTTTGCCACGACAGCCGTAAGTTCAGGGTTTTCGTGACGTCACGATCACATCCGCACCCGGGACTCTCAGGCCAGTGCAGGATGAAGTGGTGTCGGCTCAACCTGTGTAGGCAGACCTCAGCGCAAGCGCTCGCAGTGCTCAAGACTGCACGCCTGTGAGCCCGCTCAACGGCACCTACGGTTCATTTGGTGGTGTCGGAGCAGGATGCAGGCCCTCTCAGCGCAGTTTGCAGCATTCAGCGGCCTGTCCTGCCGATCGCTGCCCACACAGCGCTGCAGCGCCACCTGTCAGCCTGCCCGGCCAGGTGGGTGCAGGTTCAGGAGCAAAAGCAGCTTGAGCCACATGAACTGCCGTTCCCTGTGGCTGATCGCCCCTGTGTGCCGCAGGTCTGCTCCAGCATCTGAGCATCCAAGCGGCGCAGCTGAACAGGAAGGACGCGAATCAGAAGCGGCACAAGCGGATCAGGAACAAGGTGCGACTGAGCCGTCTGATTGTGCACCTGCCGGCCCCCGATCAGGCTGGCATATGGTTCATGACCGCATGCTCTCAAAGCGGTCGGTGTTGACCGCGGGTGTGCTGGTGGGTGGCACAGGTGAAGGGCGACACAGAGCGGCCGCGGCTGGCGGTGTTCAGGTCGAACAACCACATCTACGCGCAGGTGGGTGCTGCTTGACAGCGTCTGCTCTGACCATAATCTGCTGCTGGTGTGCGCGCTTGGGGGGCTATGTGCTCGTGCGCAAACGCAGATCACAAGGCATTTATTTGTCGCGTGTCTACCGCAGGTCATCGACGACACAGCCGGCAGCACACTGGCAGCAGCATCGACACTTACACCAGATGTGCGGTCGCAGCTGAACGGCATCGGCGCCAACCAGGTGGGCTGATTTGAGGCATATGCCGCTAACTCATGCTCACGCAACCAGGCGCTGCCGTCGCACCGTGTTGCCGTACTTTACAACAAGGCCATACGATGTACTGCGCTCTTAGAATAAGAACATGAAAGCAGATAACCTGGTGTTCCGCTGCGAATGGCCGTGACCCCTGCAGAAGGGTGCGTCTTGACTGTGCGACCTGCTGCATTGCGCAGGAGGCGGCACAGCTCGTAGGCAGGAAGATTGCAGAGCTCTGTCTGTCCAAAGACATTGACAAGGTGGCATTTGACCGCGGGGGCCACATCTACCACGGCCGCATCAAGGCAAGCTCACGAAAACGCTACACACTGGTGGTGTCAAGTGTTGTGATTGCGGCTGGAGCTGCTGGGGCGATGGCATATCTATCTCTGCATGGTCTCCAGATGCATTGCAATATCTTTGTTTACTCGCCGTCCTTCCTTTGCAGGCCCTGGCTGAGGCAGCGCGTGAGGGTGGTCTCAACTTCTGAGGAGCAGCTGCGGACGTGCACACTGCAGTAGAAATTCAGAACCTCTCGCGTCGCATGTCCCGGTTTTGTTTGGTCGGTTGCTTGACTGTCGTCCCGCTTTGATCACTTTTGGGCCGAGAGAATGCATACCTAGACATAAACGATCAAAGCCACATTACAAAACCGAGCGTGCTTATCGCCTGTGCCACGTCAGAAAATATCAACAGTGGGCCGCCACCCAGCTACTCAGGCACTTGGGGTCGGCATGTGGAAAATCTTTGCAGTGCCATCATCTGACCCCGTGAGCACCATCTGGCCGTCAGGGCTCACGACCAGCGCCTGGATGCCTGCTGTGTGTCCTGTGCACGTCCGCACACATTGGCCTGCAAGCACCAGTGCTTCTGCTTGTGGACACAAAAACAATACCTCGGTCACCCGGAGTGGTCCGCAGCACCAGATGTTGCACCCGCAGCTGGCGGTTCCGGTTGCACGAGCCACAAGAGAACCTAGGAACGGCAATGTGACGTACCTGTCCGGAGGTCCCATTGCTGGAGCTTGCCGTCGAGGCCGGCTGAAAAGACAAATGGCGCGGTCGGATGCTGAGCCAAGGCCACGACTGCCTGCAGGACATGGACAAGAGCTATGTCAGCATCATCCATATACATCTGACGCCGCATCATGCCATGGACAGCATCGCTGAGTCGTGTGTACATGCAAGCAACCACAGTAGGATTAGTGATATGTAGTGGTATGTGTATAGTTGCAGCAGTCACGCCTCTGCGTGTACACAGGTGCCGCGCGTGTCGAAGGTGGCGTTGTCCCAGATGATGAGCTTGCCATCAATGCCCGCGCTCATCGTCAGCGGCAGCGACTTGGCAAACGCCACCGCTTCCACCGAGTCCTGGTGGCCTGCACATTTTGCACTTCTGTTTAGAAAATTCAGCAAACCACCTGTTAAAACAAAATCGACTTTGTCCGGCCCTATGCAGAAAAACAGAGGATCCGCCAATCAGTCTGTGGTGTCACAGAGCACCGGCCCGGCAGCGGCAGGAAGGTGGAAGAATGTTTGCAGTCTTCGAGCTGGCCCGATGTGGAAGCCAGGTGCGCACCTGCCATCTGCCCCAGCACCTTGCCGGTCTCGATGTTGGACAGGCGCACGCTGCCGTCCTCTGCGCCCGAGATGACTGTGGACGCCACATTCACGTCAAGACACGTCAGCCCTGCAGCGCACAGCGATGATCAGCATCTCATGACTGCATCCACGCGCGAGTGCCGGACATCGCATCAGCGGCCATCAGAAGGAGACATGCTGCACAACTGCGGGGTCCGCCGGCCGCCAGCGCCCGGCGAGTGAGTGAATTGCTTACTCAAATGTAGCTTGTCACCTGCTTGGTGGAACTGGTGGCCCTGGATGGTGTGCGTGCACTCGCCGGTGCGCGGGTTCCACACGCGCAGGGAGGCGTCGCCGGTGCTGCCGCCCGTGACCAGTAGCTTGCCGTCCGGCGTGAAGCTGCCGCATGCGACGGCGCCGCTGTGCCCCGTGAACACCTGCACACAATGCAGCACAGCCGGCCTCGCGCTCGAGCCCGACCGGTCCACCAGAGACACGATGTCCTGATGCAGGGTTTCAGGGAAGGCTCCGGATCTGAGTGCGGCGCTAGTACCAAGCACACACACGAGACGGAACACCGCAAGGCATGCGGAAGGGAGAGCAGCGCGTGGGCGTGGGCGCCGGCAAACTGCCGGCACCTGCATGCAGTCGCCGCTGTCGGCGTTCCACATCCAGGAGGTGAAGTCCTCTGAGCCGGCAATGACCACGCTGCCGCGCGGGTGCCACTGCAGCCAGGTGATGCCCTCGTCCGGCCCCTCCAGCGTGCGCAGGCATGCCCCCGTGCCCGCCTCCCATATCTTCACCTTGCCTGCGGTGTGCACGCTGCTGTCTGGCGACATCACTTCCTCAGATACACATCCATTGGGCGTTCGATGTGAACGATACCCATCCACTGGGCGTTCGATTTGAACTTCAGCCCATCCAGTCGGACTTCGATGAGATCAATGAAACTCCAGCGCGATGAGATTGTCAGGCTGGCAAGACAAACAGGTATGTGCTTACCATCCAGGCCGCCTGACGCCAGCTTGCTGCCGTCACTGCTGAACGCCAGGCAGGCGACGCTGTCGGTGTGCCCTGACAGCTGCTGCTCCGCATGGCCGCCCGCCTGCACACCAAGCGCGGAAATCATTTCAGGATGCAATTCGGGCAGAACCTGCTGGCACCACCGGGCCCGTGGGTTTGCAAGCAAGCCATGTAGCTCTTGACAACTCTGTCATGGGTAATGGCTCACTTGCGCAGCGCCGCACCTGGAACAGGTGCGCGATGTCGTCGCCACCGCCCGACGCCACCGTGCTGGGCGACGTGGGATTCCAGGCCACGGCAAACACTGCCTCTGCACATTGCAGCAGCACGTCAGGCCCATCTGGCTAATGTTATTAGCTGACTTTGCATGTTGCCGGAACCATCAGCACAGTCTCAAGCACCGGCTAGGTCGCAAGGCGCACAAGCACAGACCTGAGTGGCCATCAAAGGTCTGCACGGCATCGTCATGCACTGGCTCCTCGGCTCCGCCCTCGCCGCCATCATCCCCGCCATCATCGCTCATGTCCTCCTCATCGCCCGCTGGACCTGCAGCGCAAGGAGCCTTGATCATTCTTGCATTCAAACAGTTGACGTGCGAGCGTATGTTGACGTGCGAGCGTATAATTGAAACACATAGACTGAAAACCACAGACAGCAAACCGGCCGGCGCTGTCGATGCGCAGCCGCTTCGTATAAATGGACATGGCGCAGGTGCATTAGGACCGAGACTGCGTCCCATGCATTGTTTCATCAGAAGCAACGGCGAGGCGCATAGTGGTGTGCACCGCGATGCGCACCTTCAAGATCATCCAGCACTCTGTGGTCGCCGCCGTCTCCAATGAACACCTCGCCTTCATCGCTGCTGTGCTCGTCGTCATGCGGGTGAGCCTCGCTGTCTGGCTCCATCTCAACTGTGTTTCCAACTGCCTCCAGACTCCCAGCTTTGGCGAGAGACTGTCGATGGACGTTTGGTCACACAAGGCAATTGGGCAAGGAGTTGCTTTCGAGCCGGTGCCAGTGGTTCGAATCAGGAGATAGCGCTTCCGTCAAATATTCAGTAATGAATTGTTGTGGAGTTGCCAGCGTCTGAAGTCTTCCAGCGGACAGCCCTTGCTTGCATGTACGTAATGCAGCTGCATGTCGTGGTACGTGCATTGTGTAGCAAGTGCAGCGCTGTGTTTATTTGGGCCACATAGGTTTGTGCGATGACGACGCCTGGCAGCTCAGCCAACATACAGCGGCGCCATGCAGCGACGAGCCATGATGTCGACGGGCATGCGCCAATTTCCGCATATATTACACTGTGTCTGTTTGTTTCCCTCAGACCTAGACATGCAACAAATCAAAGCTGAAATGGCTTTGCAATGCCGCGAGCATGGAGCCGTGTCCCTGCCCAGCTGTAAGTCCGCTTCAGAAGAAAGCGCGTGTGGTGGCCGGCTGGCCGGCGCGCCCCCGGCCGCGCGCCTCCATCTGCGAGTGGAAGTCTGCGCCGGGCACCTCCCGGTCCGAGGGGTCGCCTACGTACGCCTCCAGCCCGAAGTCGTCCAGGTCACCCGTCATGGCGTCGAGCAGCAGATGTGACGAGGGCATGCCCTGCGGTCGCTGGATCCTGCGGCGTAGCACAATGGCGGTCGCATGCGGATGGCAAGCAGTGCATGTCTAGGCCAAACATTGGGCAGGTCTACAGTATCCACGCAGGCATTTCAGCAATGGCACCGCAGCAGCTCTGGCAGATATCGGGAGGCATGGCGCGAAGACGCACTTCCGTAGGATTTGCCGCTCAATCTGCATGCGCGCAGGAAGCGCCGAGCCGTAGAGGTTCGACAGCATCTCAGAGCGCGACTGCTCCTGCTGCTTGCGGAGCTGCACACAAAGATATTGTTGACGTAAGGCGGCAGTGCTGGTGAGTCTGCTGAAACTCACGAAGAGCGCCGCGGCTGCAGTTTGGAAATAGCTCTGCAGCAACAATGTGGCCTCGATATTGCGCATCGCTGCACATCGTATTGCGCTATCGATGCCACTTACGTTATCCTGGATGGCCTCCACAGGGTGGGACACCTCCACGTCCTGTTTGAGCGCGCTCAGCCCCTGCCGCAGCGCGTCATGCGGGGCGACCTGCACCGGCAGCGTCGAGCAACCCTCCTGCGCATTCACATCATGAAACCGCTTGAGGGTTCATGCCTCGGTCCATTTCGTTGCAGTCTGCAGGCTGTGGTCATTTGTAAGTCCATTCCCAGCGCTGCTCACCATTGCCGAAGGCTGGCTGGTGCTGTGCGTCGCTAGCCTGGACACAATGCGAGCTAATCTGGATGCTTTTGACGTGAGCCTGCTTGAATTAGAGCTTTTGACACCGTTCTGCGAGGACTGTCGGAACTGATGAGTTTCTCGAAGCTGTGCCAGAAAGCTTGTCACGCTGCCAGCCAGGCGCAGCTCTTTTGGTGGCCTTGGCACACGATTGAGGAGGTGCGATGCGATGTGCTGCAACCTGCAAGTGCACCCCAGGACTGGCTTTCGACTGGCCTGCGAGGCCAATGGCAATAGTGCAGTACAGTATTTCGCACGCATTTGACGATCGCGTGTGATCTTTACTGCCGAGATTGGCATAGAGTCTCTATGATAGAGATTGGCAGCTCTAGAGCATGATCGTGTGCGCGGCTGGCCACAAGCAATCGTGCAGCTCCCGCCCTGATCGCATACTTGTGGCCAGCCTGGCAGATTGATCACCCGCAGGGCGTCGTGTGTCAGGAAGCCGGAGAGTGTCGAGTGCAATTCCACACATCGCTGAGCTTCCCTCGAGCGGGCCCTGCAACTGTCCGTGACAGCCAGACTGCAAGGGGTTGATTGTCTGGCGACAGCTCGTCTCGCTGCTCAGCAGGTGAGCAGACCCGGCCAGGCCCCAAACGTCACACCTTTCGAACGTGCATCACCGACTCTCTCGGACTCGCGTCAGCGTGCATGTTGTGCTCTCCATGATACGCTCGAGCTTGGAAATGGCTCTACGATGGCGGTCGCGGCAGCCGCACGGACTGAGACGCTTTTGAATGCCAGGTCACATAGGGTGGCGGTGCGATGGCGGAGAAAGTGCGCGGCTATCTGGTCATCACAGTCGCAGAGGCCTCTGGGCGCAACAAGGACGAGGAGGAGGTGTGGGAGCCCAGCTTCTACGAGGGGTTCGTCAAAGGTGGGTCCCGCTGTTTGGCGCCCGCCAGTCCATTGTCAAACAAGCGGCACCGAGGCTATCGTGCTGCACGCACTTCTGGCGTGACCAATGGTTAGCTGACCCTATATTGTTTGTTGTGCTACAGTTGAAATTCGGGGCGGGGCACCCACACGCACTGTGAAGGTGCGGCCGCATGCTGATTGACGCACTCCTTGCAGAGTTCATTTACTGAACCAGCAATTTGGACTTGCTTGCACCAGGTGGCTGTCACTGCTGCCCAATTAATCACTATGATAATGCAGGTGTCCTCCTCGACGAAGCGGGTGCTGTCCGGCCAAATCAGCTGGCAGGAGGACCTTACATGGTATGTCGACGGGTGTGCCGCCCATTGCCCTGATGAGCTCTGTGCGCCATGTGCCAGGTGCGGCAGTGCGCATCACCAGGTGAACTGATAGAGTGTCAATGTGCACTCTGCAGCGAGGTGCTGGAGGGCGCGAGCGAGCTGCGCATCATGCTCTGCAAGGAGAAGCGCAGCGGCAGCAGCGTCGGCACCTCCGTCGTCGCGGCCTGCGGTGCGCAGCCTGCGAAATATTCTCTCGCAAACTCGTGCACATCAGCGCTGTTGCTGTAGGAGCACGGATTTGCCAGCCGGCTCGCCGTCAGGCTTGCGGCATGCACTGTGTGCCACGCTGTAGTCTGAGCATCCTATTACACGGCAATTACATTGCAATGCAACCTCGAAGCCGAGCGGCCCTCGGAGAATATAAACCCTGCCTGAAGACTCATTGTGTGCGCTACCAGGCATCTACGTGGACGACATTTTGGAGGCAGCGCCAATCGACAAGTATTTTGAGCTGTTCAAGCCCAAGAACGGCGGCGAGGGCGGCTTCATCCGTGTCGCCATTAACTTCTCCACCGAGTCCGTCGAAGACGCCGCCTCAGGCGCGCTGCTGGTGTACAGCATGCTTTCCACAGGCGTTCGTGTGTCACGGACCCGTAATTGCTTTCCCGAAAGCTGTGGGCAGTACATCTCGTGTGCAGGCCTCGTGTATGCTTCCATGTCACATCTCCTGCTGCCGCGGTCCTGATCCGGCTGTCATACCTTCGCAAACGCAGGCGACGCGCCGGCACCCTTCATGCCGAACATGTCGTTCAAGAGCTACAGCAAGGACGGCGCCGCGGAGGCAAAGGCAGCACAGGTCGAGGAGGAGCCTGCACCGAAGCAGGGGTGCGTGCTCCTGCCTGAACCTGCACCTTGGCTGCGCTGGCGGCATCCCCTCCTGATTGTGTCACCTCGGACTGGTGATGCTGCACTGGTATTTCCATCGTTTATGGGTGCAATCAACATGCAGCCTGGACGATGCACAAGGCCTGCGATTCAAACTCCATCTCTGCCCTGCACACAGGAGGATACCGATTGTGAAGCTGCTGCTTGGCGCAGCGGCCGTTGGAGCGGCAGTCTTTGCACAGCAGCGTGGGCGGCACTGAGCATACATGCGCACAACGAGATTGCAGCGTCCTGGCCGGCCGGACTCAGGCAAACATCACTTCAGTGGCTGCAGCAGTCACGGCGCGCCGCGATGATGCTAACATTCAGAAAGTACAGAGGCAGAGAGCTGCACAGAAAGAGCGGGGCGAGCTGCTGCCTGCGGTTCGATGTCGATCCAAAAGTGTGAGGGATGGCACCACGGATTTCGGGAGCAAATGGGTGAGGGGGACACTGTTTTTGGACAGTAGCTGGCGCAATTTGATCAGTGGCTGCCGCTGTCGTCTTACTCATCTACCTACATGTCATTGTTCGTCAATCAACGAAGCAATTGCAAGACGGACAAATGAACAGAACCAGCTACCTATAGTCTTTTGATGCGACACACAGGAAACTCCCAGACACGACATGGGGCACCACCGAAAGCGAGACGCTCAAGGCACGGCAAGGCAATGCAACGGCACACAGAGACGCAGTGGAACTTCAATCCAATCATATAAATTTGGTCGTGCACTGCTCAGAGGAGGCTCGACACAGTTGACGCCGCCAGGGCTGCCACCAGCCGTCCTTAAGCAGCTGAGCGGCGAATCTGCCGTTGTCTTGGCAGCGGCGAGAGGAAGGACGGCGAAAAACCCGCAATGCCTGTGAGCTTGCCGCTCTACAGGGCCGACTCCTTCAGGTCGTCAGTCGACTCCACTGTGCACATAAACTCCACATGTCAGCAATCAAAATCCTCACATCCAGCCAATCAACTTACTTCCTTCTCGATGAAAATCGATCCAGTGGCGGCGCGGAGAAAGCTAATCAGCCAAAATCGGCTGGAAGCTAGTTGGTGATCAATATAACTAAGTTCAAAAGTTATACATCAACACTCGACTAGTCATCGAGATTTTCTTCGTCGTTACTTCCTCATCCTCCTCCTCGAACACATGCCATTCTAGGGTTCACCACACTGCTGTGCATCGACATGTTCATCCGACGATGCATGGCTGAGCAGCGACTGCATGATGCAGCACTGGCAAGCACACAATCTCACCTGGACGCGTGCGCCAGAACACGGCGAGGGCAGAACCGCCCAGAGCCTGCACCATCAATGGCAGGCTCAAAGGCAGTGCTAGGATCAGGGTGCAAGTCCGACGAGTCTGGGCGACGCAAACGCTGGGAGTTGCAACGACACGACTGGCGCAGGACGCAAGGACCGGCAGCCTCAGCAGGACGGGCATGGCACAAAATCAAGCACCAGATTCAGCCCTTGGCACATCAGGCAGGACGGGCACGGTGGCCAAAATTGACAAGGGCAGGGCAAGGCAGGGCGGTCCAGCGGCGCACCATGAACACCACGGACACGGCGGAGGGCACAGCCACCAGGGGGTCCGCAAAGTGCGCCTGGGCCAGCATGAAGCCCAGCGCCGCGCTCTGCATACCTGCGGGATGAAGAGAAGCAGTGGCATCGGTGGCGGGGTTGCTCGCCCACTCAAGATGCACAAGCAACAGCAATTGCGAGCGCTTCTCGAGCTGGAAAATGAGGGTGGCTTCTGTTCATCTGACAGTCTGCAGATGCTGAGTGCCAAGTCAGAAAGAAGACCCAGCGTGCTCCTTCTCTGACGAATGCTCGCAGAAAAGAGGGCGCAGCGTTCTCCAGCGCACCCGTCTCGATGGACACCGTGCGCGCGGTCTTCTCGTTGAAGCCCAGGAATTTGCACATCCAGTAGCCCAGGCCGAAGGCGAAGGCGTGGAGGATCGCCACCGGCATCGCCAGCTGCGGGCCCATGGTCCTGCGAAGGCACAGGGCTTGAAATGGCACGGGGCGTGATTGGTCGCGCCGCATGGTGAGCCTCGAGACCTCTAGAGAGTGACGCACACTGCCAGGTCGGCCAGGAGACAGCCAGGCTGCAAGGTTGGCGCCTGCTGCAGGGTGTGGCGTAGAGCCCTTTTTGCTGGCGGCCGCGTTCTGCCGTGACATGCGTCACTGTGGGCGAGCATGTCGAGGGAGACGGGAGGGTACAGACGGCAAGACAACAGAAGCAAGGATCATGGGAGACGACAAGGCACAGATGGCAAGGCGGCAACAGCAAGGTGAAAAGGGGGTTCAGGAAAGGAGAAGGTAGGGAGCGGCGCACTCTTCTACTCCAGCAACAGCGAGGAGGAAGGGTTCAAAGCTGAGAAGGAATGGAGGGGCGCGCACTGCTGCTTCAGCAACAGCGAGGAAAAAGGGTTCAGAAAGAGGAAGGGAGGGGTTTACAGGGAAGGGCGCGCACTTGAGGACCTCGGAGACCTGGCCGACAGGGGAGGCGCACAGCAGCGTGGTGAGCACGACGCCGACGAGCGGCAGCACGCGCGTGAACTTCTTCACCAGGCTGGGGAACAGCTCGTTGAGGGTCACACCCAGGATGGTGGGCACCAGCACCACCTGGAAGGTGGACATCGCCAGGCCCTGCAATGCGGCAGCGGCGTGACGTCAATACTCGAGTGTGAAATAGCCGCAATTCAATTTCCAGCACCACCCGGAAGGTGGACATCGCCAGGCCCTGCGCACACAGCGGCAGCGGCACGTCAGTGCTGCCTGAAGATCAGTGCCGCATTGGCACAATATTGAAATTAGGATGGCCCCATTGATCTGGACAACGCCCAGGCCCTATGGCAGCGGCAGCGGCGGCCACACTCAGATGTGAAGTACTCAGATGTGAAGTAGCCACAATTCAGCTTCCAGCACCACCTGGAAGGCGGACAGGCACGTAGGCGCCAGGCACATGGGCGCTCTTCCGCACCTCGACAAGGCCGGCGGGATGGGGTGGTGACAGCAGCAGGGCGGTCAGACGTTCCGCAGGTCAGCTTTAAGCATCGTTGGAGGTGGCTGTGAGCAGATCTCTGCAAGTTCGAAAAGCGTTCTGCGTGTTCACGGCCGAACCCTCGGTTGAGGCGCCGCCCCTGGGTGCGCTGAGCACGGCGGCCATCACACAAGGTGGCGCAGCCAGCACAGGCGGTGTCATGGGACGGTGTCGCACCACGGCGTCGACAGCCACAAGGGCGTCCGCCAGGGACTCGGTTTTCGGTTGCCAGGTGTCAGCACAGTCGCACAGCCACGCTTTTTGTTTTCGCTCCTTTACTTTTGGCTGACAACGCACCACTGCGTCGACGGGGACGAGGGCGCCCGCCAGGAACTTGGTGAGGAAGGGCGTCATGAATATGGCACCGACGGTGGAAGCCGTCGTCATCAGCACCGACAGCGCCACATCGCCATGCGCGATGTACGTCGCCACGTTGGACGCCTGCAATTGGGCGCAGGCGTCTCCGTTCTTCATTCTGCTGCAAGATGCACCGTCTGCTGGGGCCTGTTGACGCTGCTGCGTGTCAGGGGACATGAGCAGGAATCTGGCAGATGGAAGTTGTATTGCCGAGATTGTAAAGGAAAACATTGTGTGGGCACGCACCTGACCGCCGGGACAGCAGGACACCAGGATGAGGCCAGTCGCCAGCGCCGGCGAGAGGTTCAGCACCTGGAAGGAAGAAGAGGCGGTGGCGGGGCCAGAAGATGACAGGTGAGCGGCACAAACTTGCATGCACGAGCAAATGAAAACGTCTGACAAATGCAGTGGCAGAACACCGGGAACATGCAGTGGCAGAATGCAGCGGACCCGACTTGATGCTGCTACACCGTGGCAAAAGGCAACTTCTTGGAAGTGGTGCACACCTTGGCGATGATGAAGCCCAGCAGCGGCTTGATGAAGTACTGGCCGAAGTACCCCACGGCGATCGGCACAGGCGTCGCGAGGCACTGCACATCCAGGAGCCATGCGTTCATGCCATGCAGCCTTTGCGCTGATCACATCGCGACAAGGAGCCCAGGTTGCAGTGTGCTTGCACTTGGAAGCAGTGACGTATGTTGTGTCGAAGCAAGGACGCGGGCTAATCATGCGAAGCAGAGTCCAAGCCGCACCTTCTTGAAGTCCTCAACCGTCAGCGTCAGGCCCATGGACAGCATGAGGAAGCCGAGCGCATAGGTGAACAGGTTGCTGTCCAGCCACGTGACCGCCGACGGCTTCGTGATGCCGATCGTGGCGCCCAAGATGACCTGGCAGCAGCAGTCGGCGTCAGGGCGCAGGCGGATGCACGAGGGCATGTGGTGTGGTGGTTTGGGTCTTGCGCACAGCAGGGCCACTGCGCGCACCCAGATTGGGAACATGGTCGTGAGCGTCTCCACGAACTTGTCAAAGCCCTGCGGCGAGCTGGGCGGCTCCGGCACAGCGGCAAATGAGTCGGTGGAGCCGCACGGGCCGCCACGGGCGCGCTCTTGTTGCCTGGATATTGAAGTGCGCGATTACGATTTGAAGGTCTTAGCTCCGCCACTGCACACCCATGCTCTGCATCCTCGAATTCTCATAACGGTAAAGCACTCTGGCTAGCCAGATCACATCTGTCGATCAGTCACCACACCTGAAGAGCGTGCTCTGGCCGATCTGCGGCCGGTTCACCAGCGGACGGGCATCCGGTGCACATCGCAGGCTGGCGACGGGCGCAGCTGCAGCCCTCCGGCACTGTATCGACGCGCTACGGGTTGTCGGCTGCCTGACCTGGTTGCCGCTGCTCGCGCCGATCCGCATCGTGAGCGCCATGTTTCCGTCAACTCACAAGCAGAAACACCAAGCTGTTGAACACTGCTCGAAGTTGTACTGCTGCGCTGTTGGCTTTCGGAACCAGGAATGCAGGGCGCTGGTGCACCGGGGTGAAGAGGCGTCAAGAAATTCGTAAGCACATCATTGGCCCCACCGAGATCGCCGATCGCTGGGCAGATCGCCTACAGCGACGGCTCATCTTTTTCGCTTGAGAGTCGACCTTGAGGCTCAAACTTCGAGTCGGTCCCATGAGTTGAGGGCACGGCTGCAGGTTTGGCGCCGCGGACTGGGCAGGACCGGCGCAACCCTGCAGCGCGCTGCTGTCCTTGGTCCCGTGCAGCGCAAGTCATTGCGCCGAGCTTGAGTCTTTCCGACTGTGGCCTGGGGTATGTTGGTGCTGCCCCGAGATCACAGCAAAGCGTGAGGGTGCGGGCCTTTAGAGTTGTGACGCGACTGCTGGATGCGAGAGGGTTGCCAGCACCATGGTTTCCAGCGTGCCAAGTGCCACCAGGTGCTGCTCTGCGTTAGCCAACAGGCTTTGGTCGCCTGTGAGTGGCACGCTGGTTTGATTGCGCATCTGTATGGTGCCGAGCCTGTTGCTGTGCGCTGGGGCCAGCTTCTCAGGTATATTGCTGTTGAGGCTTGGCATCGTGCTTGATTGTCTGATTCGACGGGATGGATGGCACTGTCCGGTACAGTATGATCGGTGCAAGGTAGGCCAGATTCCAGCTTACGACTTGAATTCGACAGTGTCGATGGTCCGGCGCAGGTGGCTGCTCAGTTGGCTGCCGGAGAGCGGTGAGCCTGACAATTTGGACGAGTGGGCGCGCTCAAACCTGTACCTCATACCACAGAAGCCGCAGAAGCAGCTGACAGTCGCGGCGGCGCAGCAGCAGCGGTATGCCAGCCGCTGGCCGCCGGCGCGCCCTGGGCGGCCACCCGTGCATGGCATGCCGCAGGGCTCGCCCTACGGGCGGTTCGGCAAGTCGTTCCCGCCCAACCTGCCGGCGCCGCTGGAGAGGCGAGAGGAGGAAGAGAGAGAGCAGGTGCGACTGCAACCCTCAATCCGAGAACTTGCCCACCCAACCTGAACACCTATTGCACTCATGCCATCCTGTGTCTGCCGTACGGTTCCAACTAGAGCTTTAGGCTTGCACGCAATTGCTGCATATGAGAAGTCAGCCAGTGACGCCGCCTCACAATGCCCGCAGGAGGAGAGCTCGCAGCGAGGACTGAAGCGGGCATACAGCAGCTCTGGCGCCATCTCGGAGCCAAAGCGGCAGTCTGTCGGGCAGCAGCAGGACATTTCCTGCAGCTGCTGCAGCACCGAGACAGAGCGCAGCAGCACGGGCTGCGGGGCGCGGCAGCGCCGCGCCACGCCGCCAGTCGCGATCCCGGGGCTGAAGGGCGGCGAGGGCGGCAGGAGGGGCGAGCGAAAGCTGCGGCATTTATCAATGGAGAACTGCAATGAGGCACGGCAGCACCGCAGTGAGAGCATGAGTAGAGGGGGATGCGCCAGCACGGCCGCACATGCGGCCGGCGGGCGTGGCGGCGGCGGCGCGGCGGCAGCAGCAAACGACAGCGCAAGCCTGAGCAGGCTGCTGGACGACACGGTGCAGCTGCTGGGGCAGTCGTCGCTGATAATGCGGCAGCCGTCGGCGCCGGCGATCATGTTGCACCACACATGCTCCACGACGGTGCGGGCGCTGAATGCCAGCCTGTCCTCCGGCAGCCTGGCGGCGCAGGCCGCTGCTGGCATGGAGGGCATCGAGGAATCGCCGTCGGAGGCGGCGCAGGCCCCGGTCGCGGCAACGACGTAGCAGGACGGGGGAGCGCAAGGGCACGCCGCGCCGCAGCGGCAGCCGCACATGGCGGCGCTCCTGTGAGAGCGTACACACTCTGGTTTGAGCGAACAGCAGGACCGGCTGAACTTGAAGGGAATGACGGTACCCAGGAGAGGCAACAGGGGCGGAAAGAGCTGCGGGCAGCATCGGCGAGAGGCTTGAGTTGATCGGGCGAGCGAGCTGAATGGGGCCTGAGCGCGCTTGTGGTTTTGCAGACGTCGCGGATGAGCAGAGTGCGAGTGTGAGACGGATATTTTATGCTTGTACAGTACCATCTCGGCTTGAGTGTTGACTTGAACGAACGAGTTGCTGTTGCTGTTGACGTTGTGTACAATGGGTGGATTGTTGGTAATCAATCGTGAACCATTTATGCAAACCAGACCAAATTCAACCATTTGTACGAGCACGGACATGCACCTCGCCAAAATTCAATTTGCCCCCACTTTGCGAAGCGACGAGGTGATCATTTGCGCACTTCATTATCTCGATTATCGATGGGACCAGGATGGGACCGATTGATTGCCTTCTCGCGGTGCTGAACACAAATCCCGCAACATTGCAAGTTTCAGACAGCCTCGACCAATTTGTGCAAACGGTGCTTGATCGCCTTCGCAACTCTTCAGAACTGGATGAAATCGTTGGAGATCTGATATCAACGGACGTGAAGGCGAGTCTTGTTGTGGCACAAACGGTGCGAGTTCATGCTGCCGCTGTGACCGCATCATGCGAACGCACAGATAACAAGGCGAATGTCACCCGCAGGGTGCAGCGGCAGATCTTGAGACGTCATTGGGATTCAAGGAGGAGGGCAACAAAGCGTTCAAACAGGGCCGCTTGGAGGAAGCGCTGCGGCACTACACAGGTGATGCGGTCGCAAGGTGCTGAAATGCAGCAGTTCTTGTTTGGCTTTCGTGGTTGGCATCCTAATCAGTTGATCGTGTTTGATGCATGCAGATGCGCTGCGTTTCACCAACGAAACACTTGCAGCTCAGTGGCAGCATGCCGCGCGGGTGCACACAAATGCGGCACACTGCCTGCTGTCGCTCGGCGATGGCAATGCACAGGCGGCACTGGTGCACTGCCAGGAAGCCCTGCGCCTGGACTCGACATATCCCAAGGCACGGCCTTAATTGCCTGCTGGCGCTGGCTTTCATGTGTATTTTGCTGCAGAGGCCGAGATCGTTGTGCTGACGCCTGCATGTCAGAAACACTTGAACAGGCGGCATTTTGGCAAGGTCGGGCTCTGGCGGCCATTGGCGGCAGCGGGCAGCACAGCAGCGCAGACATGCAGACGCCAAGCCAGCACTGTCCAGTGAGCCTGGAAGATCTAGTCGCCAACCGCACTCCGCAGCTGGAGGGTGAGGGTGGCGTGCACCTGTGTGCATTCAGTTTGCGCCTTCAAAACAACAAGGCCCTCGCATTTCGACAGCGTGTAAGCTATGATTCGGTACAATGTCTTCATGATCACAAGTATCTTCACGTTCTGCGATTGGCTGCCCGCAGTAGTGGCGAGGCCCGGCGTCGGACGAACGCTGGTGGCAGCCGAGCCGCTGACCGCCGGCGCCATCGTGCTGACAGACTCGCCATTCGCCCTGGCGCTCAGCAAGCGCCGCCGGCACGAGGTGCTGAAGCCTTTGGCTCTAGACTCACTACTTGGCTTCAGCTGGGAGCTTACTGCATAACTCTGTGGTCCTGCCTGAAACAAGACACGTCAAGCGGCACATGCCAGCTGTTCATCCTCTGCTTGCACGCATTCACGTCCATAAACACCAAACTGGACACATTTCTGCTTCGCAGCTGTGCAGCCATTGCACGGCGCCGCTGCCGCTGGTGCCGCTGCCGTGCGCCGCCTGCCCCCTGGCACTGTTCTGCGGCGCCCGCTGCCGAGCGGCCGCCGCGCACCGGCCGGGCGGCTGCGAGTGTGGCGTACCCTGGACGCTGCTGCTGCCGCAGGACGCTGTGCTGGCGAGCCGCATCGTCAGAGGGATGCAGACGCAGGTGGTCTCCTACTTTGTGTGGATACAGGCTGCTCCAAAAAGTTGTCTGCATAGCGCTGCAAGTGCATGAAGTGACCATGGAACCAGACGCTCTTTGGTGGAGCCTGTCCTACATCTGCCTTGCAGCGTCCACAGACACTCCGGCACACCAACGTTCCAACAGCACAGCCCGTGCAACGCAGGAAGGGCTGGCGCCGCACATCGCCTCGCTGGAGGGCCACTGGCGCGCGCAGCCCGCCGGGCAGCTGGCGGAGCTTGCCGTTGTCGCCGTGCTGGCGGCGGCCTGCTCGCGGCGCGGCGTCGACGCCCTGCGGCATGACGATGTGGCCACTCCGGCGACGGCAATACTGCTGGCGCTGTGCCAGATCGCGGTCAATGGCATCGCCGTCGTGCCGCCGCTGGTGCGGTCGCCAGAGGACCGATGCGCCGCGGCGCTGTACCCGACGACGGCGATGCTGAACCACTGCTGCGCGCCCAACGCCTCCATGACGTTCGAGGTGAGTTGTTTGTGTTCTGCTCTGCACGATGACTATATACGCAAACTAGGTGCACTGCTTGCTCGGGCTTGCTTGCCGACACATGCAAGCGGCAGTGTTGGCATCTGAGGTTCATGCAAGCAGAGCTACCTGGGGTTTGCAATGCGCCGTCTGGGCTCAAGCCCGTCGCCCATGCATCACCCGCAGGACAATGTGCTGGTTGTGAGGGTGCTGCGGGACCTGCAGCCCGGCGAGGAGCTGTCACACTGCTATGGCCCGCAGACCGGCGAGCACATCACGCCGCTGCGTCGGCGGCTGCTCCGGCAGCAGTACCACTTCGAGTGCAGGTCTGTTGACGCTCTGTCAGCAAATTGCTGAAATATTATCCGCTTGCACCATCGACGCTTACTACTGACATCTCACTCATGTTCGCACGGCTCTGCCGCTTTGAGATTGCCATGGAGCGGCATTTCTTGCATTGCATTACATTCTCTTAATATTTACTATTGATGGCTTTCGTCTGCACCCCCTGGCAGGTGCGACGCCTGCCTGAGCAGCGACATGGCAGCGGAAGCGGCCAGGGTCGGCCTGGCATGCCCCGTGGACGGCTGCGGCGGCTCCATTGTGCTCTCCGGTGATGTCGCACATCTGACGTCACTGCATGACGTCCCGGCGGGCTGGCTCACGGAGCAGTGCACTAGGTGCTTCTGCAGTTGTACCTTCCTACAAGCAAGCATTTACTCGTTCAAGAATGAATTCATCTCAAGCGGCGCATGAATGTGTATGGCACAGGACTGGCGCCATGTTAATCATTTCGCATCAATACCAATCCACATCACCACCTCTAGTATGAACACGTCTCGTTGTGGAATGCAGCGGTCATGGTCTTGCATCTTTGCAGGTGCAAGGCCGGCTTGACCCAGCAGCACCGCCTGTCAGCGCTGCAGGAGCTGCGGCAAGCCCGAGCGCTGCGGGAGTCCGTGTCCGATGCCGCTCACCCTGCCGAGGCGGCGGCCATGCTGCTAGAGTGCCAGCAGGTGGGCACATGTGATCAGGCAATTTCATCAGAACATGAGCTTTGCAGTTCGCATGGCGCTAGCCATCAGAATTGCTGCACCGATCCTGCAGTCTCCACCCGGCTGCTAAAGACCCTCTTTGTGTTTCAAACCAGCGACGTTGCCGGCATCTGCACCCGGACAACGAGCTGCTGGGCGCGACCGCGGATGCTCTCGCCGACGCGTATGCCGCGGCCGGCCAAGCGTCAAGGGCGGCGGAGCAGTGCGCCGCCAGCCTGGACGTCATGGCGCGCTCCTACGAGCCGGGCAGCACGGCGGTGGCGCACTGCAAGCTCAAGCTGGCGGGCCTGCTGCAGCGGGCCGGCACGGACGCCGCGGAACGGGCGCGCAAACTCAGGGGGGAGGCCGCCGCGGTGCTGCGCCTGCACCACGGCGCCGCCGCCGCCACGCTGCTGTTGCAGAATCAGAACTAGCAACTCTTGCAGCCCAGCTTCAGTGAGGCAAACAGTCGAGTGTCCTCGATGACTTGTATATGATCAATACAACTAAGTTCAAAAGTTATACATCAACTTTTGAACTCGCGTGGGCGATAGTGGTGTTGACGCATATGCAAACGTCTGGCAGCCTTGCTGGCCTGCACGCCAATGGGGGCCCTCTCTGAGAGCCAGCGTCACTGGCACTCGGATCGATTTGCCTCAAGGTTGGTG
>JAABUW010001397.1_pt1 | contig 40808 bp, 67 predicted proteins | sample 5560081 | NCBI WGS metagenome assembly JAABUW01 (sample SAMN10711882, study PRJNA513363) | rock metagenome | isolation source: Antarctica rocks | place: Antarctica: Victoria Land, Knobhead sud | reverse complement strand
GCCTGTCAGCCACAGCCAGCCTCCGTGCGGGTGAGTGCTTGTCGCGGGGCCTCAGGGCGCAAAACATTATATGAAGCTGTACATTTTCTTTCAGTCAGAGACACCCGGCAAAGGCTAATGCCACCGACGGCGCGCCGCCGCTGCCTATCAGCTACAGCCAGCCGCCCTCCTGGTGAAATTATTACAGCGCATTATAGTATAGCGTGTACGGTTTGTGCTTTGAAAACTTCGGCTTACGTCATGGGCGGCGCGCCGCCGCTGGCCGTCAGCTACAGCCAGCCGCCCTCTGGGTGAGCAATTGTTCTTCAGGGTGTCAAGCAAAATCCTGAACTCAGCGTTTGGCAATTGTAATCGGCAGCGCGCCGCCGCTGCTCGGCCAGCTATGGCCAGCGGCTCTTTTCGTCTAAGCCGGCCGCGTGTTGTTGTTGTTCTTGAGATAAGCACCGAGCCCAAAGCTTCTCTATCGATAGGTCCTTTTCCACGCCAAGGCCCTCCCCAGCCCTGGCCGCTGTAGGCAGCCCCGCAAGTCACATCGTCCGCAGTTCCTGTATGCACTGCCGAGCCTCGCAGTCTTGACACATTGCCTGTTGGCGAAAGAGGCCATACACACGCATACACACACACATACACTGATGGGAGTGCTCTATCGCTGTGCAGCGGCGGCGGCCAGGGCGAGCAGCGTGGCAGCTGGTTCAACAGCGGCTGGCTGCGGCTGCCTGCCAATGACCCGGCTACTGGCGGCGGCGGCGGCGGTTCGGGCGGCGGCGGTGGCGCAAGTGGCGGCGGCGGCAGCACCGGGCTGTTTGGCCTGGGCGGCAGCCATGGCACGGGCGCAGCCTTCGCGGGGCAGGGGCGCACGATCGGTGAGCTGAGCACCTTGAGGTCTTCTGGCGCCGCAAACAGAAGGGATTCTGCGGTCCATGCACAAGGTGCGGCAGCATCGGGCCGGGGCGGAATATGGTACTGCAGGGAATGGTTCTCTGCAGGTGCCAATATCAAAACTCAACCATTGTGTTGCAGGCGCGTCTGACACAGCCCTGCCACAGGGCGTGCCGGCGTACGCGGCCAATGCTGCCACCGTGCTGCCGCCGCCGATGTACCCTGCTGGACCGAACATCGCCGGCGGCCCGCAGGCAGCGCCAGTCGCCGCGTCTGACGGCGGCGGCAGCGCTTTCAGTGGCGGCACAGGCGCCACGTCTGGCGGCGGCAGCACCGGTGGCGGCGGCGGCGGCGGCAGGAAACTGGACCCAGTGGCAGCCGGCGGCCAGGCGATGTCGGCTCGGTCGGCGGCGGCCGCTGCAGCGGAGGCGCGCGCCGCTCGGGCAACACACTCCAGCAGCGGTGGCGGCGGCGGCGGCGCCCCAGACGGTCCGTGATGCCGCAGGCCCTGACTGCATGTGAGCCCGCAGCAGCTGCAAGCTCCACTGTTGAGAGACACGCATCTGCAAGTTGGACGTCGGACATTTGGACCACGGTGGGTCCCTCTCTGTGGCACCATTATGGCGGTAGGCGCACATGCGGCTCACAGCAGGTGATCTGCACGCCTGTTACCTGTGCCGATTGGGTGAGAACCTGGTCCAGTCGATCAAGAATGTGACCCTCACGTTGTGCTTTGCGCACACAGGCGGCCCGCCGAGTCGTCCCGTGTCGGCGCCTGCGGCCAGCCCGCCCGGCAGCCGCGGCGGGAGCCATACAAGCAGTCCCATGTCGCTACGATCCGCGCGCAGCGGCGGCAGCGCCGGCCTGCAGCACGGCTTCCGTCCGCCACCACCGCAGCAGCTGCCGCAGTATGTCGAGCCAGAAGCGGCCGCGGACGACGGCTCCGGCGGCTGGGAGGGCTCGTCGGCGGAGTCTGGGCAAGCTTCTCACAAACCGGAGGCGCTACAACAGCTGCTGGCGATGGGCTTTCCGCGGCGCACAGCCGCGGCGGCACTGGAGGCGGCCGCAGGTGACCTGGAGAGTGCTGTGGACATCCTGAGCAGTTGACCAGCTGGCCAAAAGGACAATGGACATGTCAGAAAGCGGGGAGTCAGAACCCTGTTAAGCGCGGGAAGCCGGAGGGAATGATGATGTAATCCTCGACAAAATGGACCGTTTGCACGGCCCATTTTCGGCCAGTGAACTGTTTTCGAAGGCTGAAACAAATGAACAACCCCCAGACGATGCTTTGCACCCGCTGCCCCGCATCAAAACTCGCATTCCGGAGTGCAAACTCGTGCATGCAATCTTCATTTCGACAGCAGCGCAGCACCTTCCCAGCGTTGACACAACCGCGCAGCGCAGCGTCCAGCTGTATCAGTGTATCTGCATCATCCGCTGCATCTGTTGAGCGGTCCACCCGGCCAGCCTCTGCATCTGCAACTAGGACGTCCAGCAGAGGCCCGAGCTCAGATCCCAGCTTCGCCAGCAGGCCGGCACAGCAGCTGCGCCCAAGCGGTATTAGAGCCATGGCGGTGGGTGCTGCTGCATCGGCGGCTGTGGCGGAGGATATCACGCCAGCGCCGGTGCCGGCGCTGGAACCGCAGAACGGCGCACCTGGCGGCAAGCGGCTACAGGTTGGCTGAACTGGGCCTTTCAACTCGGAACAATCCTACGAGACGTGCGGTCGTGCTTGCGTATTCTTGCTGTCATACGGAGTGATGTTTGATTCCTGCAGTATGCCTCCGCGCAACTTCATGGATGCGGAACTAGGTGTATGGACGCTGATGCAGAACTGAAGCAGCTGGGAGGCTCGCTTCGTTGCATCAGAATCAAGATCGGCTGATGCAGCTTGCAGTGCCCCCAAGCTGTTCATTTTAGCACTGCATCCCAGGTCTGCAGGCTGTCCCAAATTGCGATCTGATCCAAGGGTTTCATCCTGGCAGCCAGGAGTTGCACTACAAATGCGGCAGTGCATCTCTAGTTGCACTATATACTCCGTAGTTACGGAACCTTCAGCTTTCCTTGTGGACCATTAGGGTCGCTGTGGTGCGTTTGTACGGCATTATGCAGTCTATAGTCAGCGTCTTGAAACATGTACATGTGCTGTCGACTCAGTGCCTCGTCTCGTCACTTTTGTCCTCTTGTGAAATGCAGGACCTGGAGGTGTCACACACCTTTGTGGACGAGCTGCCTGGGGACGCGGACACCAGCAACAAGCGCCGCCAGGTGATCGTCCAGTTTTTCAAACTGGACGATCCTTCCTTTCGTACTGCTTTCTGTTTTTCTTCCCATGTCGTGGTGTGGCGCCGCTGGCGGGGCTTCATGGCGCATGCGCAGTGGTGTGCTCCATAGCGCATGCGCCGTGGTGTGGAGCCGTGAAGGGCATCGATCGCAGCTGGCACTGCTGGCAGCTGGCACTACTGGCAGGAGCGAATAACGGTGGCGGGCCTCGCCGGCCAAGCGCCTCCGTTCAGGCTGATACCACGCCAGGCGGGCGTCTGCGATCTTGATCCCTGGTATCGACTGCCGAACTCCACTGCGTTCCAACGGAAGGCCGATGTCCGTTGCGCAGGTGCAAGGCGCTTTCCATTTTTTGGTGGAGCCGACGGCCACGGGCACAGAGCCGGGCCTGGTCGCGTACTGCTCGCACAGCTTCAATCTGATTCAAATACTCATGTTTGGCACTCTTACAACGCCCGCAGGTGCAAGGTGCGTTCTACTCGCTAGTGGAGCCGACGGCAACGGGCACAGCGCCGTGCCTGGTCGCGTTCTCGCCGCAGGTGGCGGCGGCGCTCGGCCTGGACGCAGCGGAGGTTCAGACGCCGGAGTTTGCCGCCGTCATGTCTGGCAATGCGCCAATGCCCAACACCGCCGGGTGAGGATACCAACCACACGGCAGTGCTCTCTCTTTGCCTCTACTTTTCACTACTTCTCATCTTGATCTCGCCAGGACGCGGCGGAGGTTCAGACGCCGGAGGTTGCCGCCGTCATGTCGGGCAGCGTGCAACGCTGACTGGTAAGGATGCAAACCCCCATCAACGCATAATGCTGTCCTCCTTACTATTGGATGCTGTGTTGCCCGGGTGCGGCGGGTGTCCAAACACCGTAGTTCGCCGCCGTAATGTCGGGCATCGCGCCATTGCCCAATGCCAATGGGTGAGGGCAAGTCCTCACGTATTTCCGCTACCAAACGCACCTGCCACTGCAGGAAGGAAGATGTACCAGCTGTGCAGCGCCACGGCGGCTGCCAATCTCTCGCCAGGCGGGGCAGCTGGTCGGTGCCTCCCCGTCCAGATTCATGCTGACCATCAAGCGCCTGCCCATCTCTGCATGTGGCCTTCGCAGGAAGACGTACGCCCAGTGCTATGGCGGGCACCAGTTTGGCTACTGGGCGGGCCAGCTGGGCGATGGGCGCGCCATCTCCCTGGGCGAGGTCACCGGCCCGAGCGCCCGCTTCGAGCTGCAGCTCAAGGCAAGAAACTCTATAGTATCGCCTTTCTTTCTTCCGAGTGAGATGGCCATTCCGTGACCGTACAAGGTGCCTGTGGAGAGCTGCGCCGTCTCCCTGGGCGAGGTCACTGCACCCGCGTTCACGTCAAAGCTGCAGCTCCAAGGCAACAAAGCCGACAAATCATCTTCTCGCTGGGCAACGCGTCTACCTTTGTAGCTCCCTTTCTGATCAAGCCACATTTCCTGATCGCCTCAGCTGCCTGTGAAGGGCCGTGTGTATGGCGGATAATAATTACCCCACAAGCTATAAAAAATAACAATAGTGAATTTCAAAGAAAAATTCTTGCGGTATGTCAGAATTCTTGAAAAAAGGGTTTTTTTACGTTTCCCCGGGCGCCACGGGAGGCCCGGCGGCTGCTGCAGCTCGAGGCGAGGCGCTGCCGCAAACGGCGGCCGGCTGCGCGGTGCTGTTGCTGGAGCGTGCAGGGGCTCATCGCGAGCGGGACAGCCAGAATCGACAGTCTCGACACCGAACTGACCCTGCCTGCGTTCCTGTCGCAGGGCGCAGGCGAGACGCCATACTCGCGTACCGCGGACGGCCGCGCAGTGCTGCGCTCCTCCGTGCGCGAGTTCATCGGCAGCGAGGCGATGGCTGCGCTGGGCATCCCGACAACGCGCGCGCTGTCGCTGACTGTGACGGGAGACAAGGTCCTGCGCGACATGTTCTACAAGTGCGCTCTTGCAAAATTTCGTTGCACTTTTGTGAGAACCGATGGGGAGGATGGGGCCGCTGGCGGCGCTGGGCGTCCCCATGACGCACGCGCTGTCCCTGACCGTGATAGGAGACAAGGTCCTGCGCAGCATGAGTACGTTTATGCTTCACTCTGGTTTTGTGTGTCACAAAGAGGAGATTGAAACCGATGCGAGTTGCCAGCAGGCGCTGGCGGTGCGGGGCAGCCCCACAGCCCGCGCGAGCTGTTGCCGGCAACCGCCGCTCCCAAGCTGGCCAGTTGTTCCAATGCTCACAATAGTGTTGCTTACTGTGGCGCATCACTCACTCACATGTCTTCAAGCATGCAACAGCGGCAATCCTCGCAAGGCGCAGGCGTGCCGCGTGTTGCGGAACGTCGTGCTCCTTGGGAACTGTCAACTTTTGCGGACACTTTTTTTTCTGCAGCGGCAAGTACAAACAGGTAACTGATATAGGCTGTCCTTTCTTGCTGCAGCGGCAACCCGCGCAAGGAGCCGGGCGCGGTGGTGTGCCGCGCGTCGCCCTCCTTCGTGCGCTTTGGCTCCTTCCAGCTTCCATCGACGTGCCCCGACGACCTGCCGCTGGTGCAGCAGCTTGCGGATTACGTCATCCGGCACCACTACCCGCACCTGGAAGGTAGGGCCTCGGCACGTTGTCGTGGTGTCTGCGCGTTCCTGTTGACATCGCTGTCGCTGGCGTTATAAAATCTCTGGATCTTTCTGCGGGGTTGTGGTCGTTGCAGCTACCAAGCATCTACTGCCGCAGGCTGGGAGGATAAGTGTGCGAGCATGCCGAGGGAGGTGGCAGGCCGCGCCTCGCGGATGGTGGCGGCTTTGCAGGGCGTCGGCTTCTCGCTTCTCAAACCTCTTTGCATATCTGCTTTGATTCGAACACCGGCTGTCGCAGGCAAGGTGGACAAGTATGCGGCGATGCTGGGGGAGGTGGTGGAGCGGACTGCCAAGCTGGTGGCGGCGTGGCAGAGCGTCGGCTTCACGCACGGCGTGCTCAACACCGATAACATGTCCATCCTGGGCGGTGTGTTCCAGTCCTTCCGCTCCCCCTTTTGGTTGCCTTTCGTTGCCAGCGCATCCCCGACAGGAAACGCATGAATGAAGCCTGAGTGATCGAATCATTGCCAGTTGGATTGTTGCACAAGCTCTGCGGTCATTGCCACGAAGGAGCATCTGCGATCGCTGCTGCTTGATCCCTGCAGAAACGATCGACTACGGGCCGTACGGCTTCATGGAGAGCTTTGACCCCAACTTCACTCCCAACACGTCCGACCTGGTGACCGTTTCTTCGATTCCATAGCGGTACAATGTGTCATCCATGCCGAGATATCCACAGCGGTACAATGCGTCATCCATGCCGAGATATGTCATACACATGCATACATATGTCATCATGTCGGTGCTGTTCGCGCAATCTCTTCCCGAGTACACGTTTCTGACACCTGGAACGCGACCATTGCACACCGGCCGCAAGCGTCGCATGCTGACGTCGCGCATTGTGGGGTGTGTGCAGGACGGACGCCGCTACGCCTTCCGCCAGCAGCCGCAGGTGCGCCACCCAGCCCTGGCCGTGGCTGGCGCCGGTCGCAACATGCGCATCTCCTGCGGGTATGCGTGTCTCGCAGCAGCGACAAGGGCGGCGGTCCAGACATGCAGGTGCAAACACAGGTGCTTGACGAGACGTTCTCCGCGCGCAGGTGTGCTACTGGAATCTGCTGCAGCTGGCGACGGCGCTGCTGCGCGCCGAGCTCCTCGAGCAGGTGCGCTTGCATATCATTTCCACTCGGAGTTCACTCGGACGTGGTGTTCCGCCTGCGTGTCTTGTATGTAGTGCAGCTGCCCTTTCCAAATCGTTTTGCGCGCCCTCAGATGTGTCGACAGCGTTACGCGGCAAGATTGTGCGTGGCGCACTGGCAGCGGGAGGCAGAGCACGGAACCTGGCTCCCTGCAGCAGTTTCTGAGTGCGTCAGTTCCGACCAGGTCATGTCAACACGATTCTCACCTGGACATGCAGGAGAAAGCGGAGCAGCTGGTGCAGGGCTTCTCGGACATAATGACAGAGGACTACCAGGAGCGCATGGCTGCCAAGATGGTGCGTCTTTCAGGGTTTCGAAATCGTCCACGTGTGCTTCTGGGAATGCTTCAACCTGACGGAGCACTGCTAGACGCGTATGGCTGTTCACGAGGACGGCGCCGGTTTCACTAAATATCGAAATCAGGTGATTCGTTTTCTCAGGACGAGAAGCTGCCTGCTGGCCTTGCAGGGCCTGCAGGAGCACTACAAAGAGCTGTCGGTGGGCCTGCTGACGGCCATGCACGAGCTGACACTTTCACCAGTTTACTCACAGTACTCACAAGCAAGTAGCTAATACCTGTTTTCCCTCTAAAGTTTTGTTTCATTGCATTGTGCAGGGCCTCGAAGGAGTAGAACGGGGAGCTGTTAGGGGCCCTGCTGACGGTGTTGTAACAAGACGCCGCAGAGCTGACAAACACTGAGGACTCAGACCAACGATTGGCTAAACAAGCTTCCATTGCGCAGGGCTTGGAGGAGTATAACAAGGAGCTGTCGGTGGGTCTGCTCACCGCGATGTACGAGGACAATGCGGACTTCACCAACACCTTCCGCGCGCTCGGCGGCGTGTCGGCGCAGCCGGCGGACACTGATGTGGACGGCGTGCCGGCGTCGCTGCAGAAGGTGCGGAGCTTCTTCCTGGGTCAAGCAAACCGAAACGTGAACATGGAACATTGCTCGGCGGCGTATTGGCGCAGCCGGCGGACGATGGCGTTGCCGGCGTGCCAGCGTTGCTGCAGCAGGTGTGTATATTTCCGAGTTTGAACAATACATATGTAAAAGGTTGCAACACCTTCTGTGCGCTCAGCGGCGTGTCGGCGCAGCCGGCGGACGATGATGTGCACGGCGTGCCGGCGCCGCTGCACAATGTGCGCCGAGCAGGAAATGACAGCAAAATGTGCAAGGGTGACTTGCTGGCACCCTCCGAGCGACTGGATGCAGTGGAGAGACACAAGCGCGCTGCAGCGGGCAGGGTGATGCCACAGTGAAGCTTCACTTTGTTCTGTTTCGCCACTCAGGAATGGCGAAAGCGGAAGTCTCGCACACGAATCGGCTCGGAGCAGGGTGTGGAAATGTGGTGATGTGCCTGCTCAGCATGCGGAAGAGAAGTGAACTGCCTTGCAGCCACGGCTGCTGCCGTGCCCATTCCGCCGCTGTGCAGCTTGGCATCTTGCTCTCTCGCACCGTTGACGACCCTAGACCTCAGGGTTCTCCAGCCCGCCACTCATCTTGACCCCAGCTGCTTGTGCTGAACCGCATGCGCATGGCGCAGTATCCGAGAGGTGGTCTGAATTGGGCTTTGGGCCTCAGGCTTCAGCTAGCTTTTGTTGTCTCGAGTGCATTGTACAAACACCTCATGCTCTCCTGCTTTGACCCGGGCGTTCGGCGAGTTTCTCGTGCGGCATTCTCGTGCGGCAAGCGTGAGGCGGCATTGGCGCAGCATTCCGTCTCCTACCATGCCCAGCTTCTGGCGGAAAATCACTTTTGACACTTGAAAAACCTGCACCAATCCCATGTCATTCTACTTGTGTCACCACAGGCCACTCGCAATAAGTGCCAGTATGTGATACTACAGCAATACTGTGATCCTCAGCACTGGGCGAGTTTTCCTGCGGCAAGCGCAAGCCGGCGTGGGCGGACCATGCCGCCTCCTGCCGCGCGCAGCTGCAGGCGGACGGGCTCAGCAATGCAACCAAAGTCATACTGTGAGTGCACCGAAAATTCAGTCGCTCTTTTGTTTCAACGCAGGCGTTGGGCGAACTTTCCTGCGGCAAACGCAAGGCAGCGTGGGCGGAGTGGGCCGCCGTCTACCGCGCGCAGCTGCAGGCGGACGGGCGCAGCAATGCGCAGCGGCAGGCGGCGCAGGACGCGGTGAACCCGGCCTACGTCGCGCGCAACTACTTGATGCAGGAGGCCATCCGCCTGGCCGAGGAGGGAGATTACTCGGAGGCGAGTGGATCAACATCTGTTTCAATATAATCACTGCAAAAGAAACCTCGAGCGTCATACGTAGCGCACAACCACCTGATACAGAAGGCCGTCCGCCTGGAGATTAGTCGGAGGTTGGACGCGTAGAGATCCAGACGAAATTTGATATCAGCCAGTGAAAGACTGCTATTTTAGATGCGACGTACGTTGCGCGCAACCACCTGATGCAGGGCGGCATCCGCTTGATGGAGGAGGGCGAGATTTGGAGGTGACGCCGAGTCCCGAATACAATCAATATAACATCGAAATAAGTACAATACGGCAAGCGTCCCGGCACAAACCTCATGCAGGAGGCCATCCGCCTGGCGCAGGAGGGCGATTTCGCGGAGGTCAGTAGCCCTTTGAGGAAAACGTGTGGGTGGCCCGCCATGCACCAGTGATCGCAAGCTCAGCAGCTGACACCGATCACACGGCAGCTGTGCGGCATGTGAGCGGTCCACAACACCCATGGCTGGCTCCAGCCATGGGGTTTGCTGGACTCGACCGCCCTCACGGCTGTTTGGCGGTTCCGATGACGAGTCGCATTGCAGCTGTCCAGATGCGCAGTGTTCACAAACATTCTTGGCCATAGCAGGATGCTCTGTAGCGCCCAGCTCTCAACCTGTATCGCCGCCGCTGCCTGGCATCGACTCTTCTGCCTCCCCTTCTCTGCCTCCTCCCGCCGGCAAAATGCCCCCAATTTGGTGTTGAAGCGATCGTTCATGGAGCAAGCCGGCCCCCCCAGCAGTGCCGCAACCAATTCACGGTTCTGCATACTCCACTGATACGCCCTTTAATCGTTCTGCAGGTGAATGCGCTGATGGACATTCTCAAGACGCCATTCAAGGAGCAGCCCGGGGCGGAGAAGTACACCGTGTCGCCGCGGCAGACGCGCGTCGGCGTGGAACTTCTATCCTGCTCCTCGTGAGCGGCGACAGAAGACCCTCCTGAAATGTTCCGCAGCGGTGGCAGCACTGCTGCAACACGCCCGACGGCGCCGAGCTGCTGTGCTGCTCGGCCGGGCAAATGACTGCACCAACAGCCGTTATGCAGGCGGCTGGGGTGCCTTGGGAAGGGCCGCCGGCGGCCATTGGTCGGGCACCAAAGCGGGCGGGTGCCGAGCCGAGCTGCTGCCCTGGTCCCGAGTGGCTCCCCTGTGTTGCAGCGGCGGCAGCCGCGACATGTCAGCAACAGCCCACGGGCCTGATGCGGAAGTCATTCGTGCAATACATGAAGCTACTGCCATGACGGTCAATGCCGCCATTAGGGTCTGGTGCATGCACGGTCGTGCTGCAGAGTTGCAGCAGAGGTTTCGCCATCGCCGAAAGCAAGCAGTATGCATTGGTACAAACAAACTTGAGTTTATTCCGTGTTGGCAGGCACATGTATGCTTTTGGAGTGCTCCTCATGTTTGCATAGCGACTGTGGTGGTCAGACTGCATTAAACAGCGCCACACATGCGGTTGGGACAAATCTGCATCTGATCGTTGAGGAAGTGTGGCATAGCGAAGGTGGCCGCTCTCCTCGAGTATCGTACGAGTGCATGATTGAGGATTTTTTGCGTCCTGTGGCCTGTTGACCTCTGAGCGTCACAAGTCACGGCTTGGCAGTACCCGGTACATGCCCAGTCCGACATGGCACTGAACGAATACTTCTGAGCTTTTCCAAGGTGCATCTACTTCCGAAGCTGAAGCGCAAGCCGCAAGCCTCGGTGACTGCGCTGCATGACAGCATGCTGTCCTGCTGACCCCCTCAACACACTCGATGCAGACCAGGACCAGGAAATACTTGAAGCTGATGTGTTTTACCAGATCTCGTGCACGGCAGCAGCAGCTGCAGCAGCAGCAGCCAATTGATTTGGCAAGTCTGCTCAGTGCTGACACTGCAGTGGATGACGCAAACGAACTTCAGCAGCAGCACAAAAATTGCGTGAAATACTGAGATTCTTCTGAGCAGGCCTGGACATTTGTTCTTGCTCGTCGGAGAAGCGCTACGTGCACCGGCATTGCGGTCACCGGCAGCCGCACTGATGACGGCATTGCAGCACTGTATGCTGTGCGACGTGACACTCAGCGCTGAGCTGGATGCATGGGTCCGGCACCAGGCGACGGACCAGCACATGGAAAAGGTGAAGGGCTGATGTAGTGAACGAGCCTTCGTGACCGCAACAACCATGCTAAACCGTCATTACCCCGCTTTGTGTATGTGCGCGTCTCATGATGTCACCAGCACCTGACCCATCGCCGAGCTCGTCTTTCCATCACGGTTGTTTTTGCTCTTCTTCACAGTCCTGGAGTAGGCAACGTTCTGCAGACGAGCTGGTGCGACAGTTCACGGGCACGCTGGGCGCGTGCTTTTTGGCAGCTGTGGAGAGTGAAGCCGGGCGCGGTATGCATACCCTGCAAAATCATGCACTGCTCGATACGCTGATGGCAAAGTGAGGACTGTAAGTCGAGCCTGTTGCGAATCTGTGTGCATACAAACTGAATGTGCCCTTGCGCAGCCTTGGGCATCGACTCAGAAATGACGCGGCCGGCTCGGCTGGCTGTGCTTGTCGGCCTCATGCAGCAGAACTACCCCATGAAGCTGGCAGAGACATTGCAGAAGGGGTGTGATACACCTTGGCATCTGGTGGAGACATTGCATGAGAAGGCGCTCACTGTCCGCCAGGCGGCCGATATGCAGCCTGACCTGGCAGACCGGGTCCTGATGTCGCCAGCTGCAGCGTATGAGCTCAACCGCCGCCTTCTGCTAGAGATGCTGGAATTTCACATCGGCGACGCTGGAGGCGAGCCTACACGTCCAACCATCAGCAAGCTCCCATTGCTGAGTAGCTCCCAGCTGGCAGGCGGCATCAGATCCGCCAGAGCCGCGCTCTATCGGCGTTGTGCTGCCGGGCGGGCCACTTGCAAGTGTATACAATTGTAGACACAGATTCCCACGGCGTCACCGCCAAAAAGCCATGCCATATGCACACACGGGAGGTGCTGCGGCGCAAGGCTGCTGCAGCGGCGGTCTCATCGACGCTGGCGGCGACACAGCGTCTGGCTGGAAATGCAACAGTCGAACTGCGAACGAATGCCCTACACATCCGGCGCCCCCTCTGCAGCAACGCCACCAGAACCCTGGCAGCGGTTGGCGGCTTCACAGCCTGGCTGCATAAGATGTTGCTGCAGTGATGAACGAGGAGCCTGATTGCTCGATGCCTCCTCTGCTGCAATGACACCGGCGTGTTTGCGGCGCCGCAGCGGTCGCCGAGTCTGAGGCTTGCTGAGCGGGCAGCTGCCGGAGGTATCGCTGTCATCGCGAACCCCAGGCCAGCTCTGCTGCAGCGGCGGTGGGCGCTCCAGCTGGCGGCAGCTGCCGCTGCACGTGGCAACGTTGTGCTCAGTTCTGCTCCGTGCCTCATATCCGCTGCTGCCGTGGCACCACCTCGCTGCGGCGGCACAGTGGCAGGCAGGCAGACAGCTGCTCGAGAACGCAGCTCAGTGCGGTGCTGCAGGCAGGATCGGCGCGGCAGTGGCGACGATCCTGGCTGTGGCAGAGCGAATGGCAGAACATCCAAAGACCGACTGGCAAGCCGAGGACAAGCATGCTGCACAGCTCCAAATGCCGGCTTTGCTGCAGCGGCAACGGCGTAGTTGTGTCTGACACAGCGACCCTACCGCCGATGCTGGCCGTTCGACCCCAGAACCTCAGGTGCCGCTCCTCTTGCGCTGCTGTCCTTGCCAGGCAGCACGTTTCCCAGAGCTGCTGTTCAGAAACAAAGCAAGGCCTGCCTCCCCCCGGCTTTGCTTCATTCACGTACCCAGTGTACTACACTGCTACGGCAAGGCGTGCTTCACAAGCATGTTCCTTCCCAACCTGCACTGCCGCATGCCGGCGAAGAGCGCAATGCGCTTGGGCCTGCGGCAGGCCGCGCAGACCACTGTCGAGCTGCCAGCTTTTGCCCAGCCTCGCGGCAGCTGGGCGGTCTGCAGGCGGCTCTGCCGCTTCTGGCGCTGCTTGCGACAGTCGAAGCTGCTGCTCTGTAACATTCGGCAGCATCGAGACGGCTGCAGGGGCCGCCCGGCGGCTGACGCGCTGCTTGAGTCCGCGGCACAGCCCTGCAGCAGGCGCGCTCTGCTGCGGCCGACGAGCGTCGCAGTAGCTGGTGTGCGCGCAGCCGCAGGTGCTGCTGCGTTTGCTTGTGACGGCTGTTGCACAACAAGTCGATGGCCTAGAAGTCACTGCCGGCGGATGTACCAAAGAGCTGCCAAGTTGGCGCCGCCGTGATATAGCTTGCAATCCAGGTTGCAATTGCAGCCCGCTGTGATTCAACATTCTTATTCACAATGGCACTGCTGGCGACTTTTTGACCGACAACAGCCTGAGCAAGTGGCTTTAAATTTATGTCAACCGGTTTGCTTGTTTGCGTTTAAACAAATTTGGGGTATGTGCAGTAGTGCATCAGCATTTATGTGAGACGCAATGCTGAATCATCATTCAGTGATAGTGTAGACGGCGTGTCAGCACAGGACAGCTCAACGGGCTTTCGAAGACAACTTCGGCGACTATTCTGGATTCGGTTTAATTATCGTCGTCTGAGCCCCTGAACCAAGTCAAGGGTCCAAATGCATCAAGGAGCCGCCAGCAGCACAAGACCAGTGCCTCACTCCGAAATCCTCTGGCGATGTGATTCGAGACTGCAGCTGCACGCAGCAGGGTGGCACCGGCGGTCACTATCCTTTGAATGCTTTACGCAGTGCAGCTGTCACGTCATAAAGGCTTGAACACATAAATGTGCAATTGCATACCTGGAGTGAGCGCCCATGAGGACCGCCTTCCTGCAGCTGCGTGCGTTGATAAATTGCTCATTGAAACATGCAGCCTCCTTCGAATATCCCAAGTGACGGCCCTCAGAGAAGATGAATGTCAAGCTCCTGCAGTCGACACCAAAAGGACACACTTGTTCCCCTGATCAGGAGTAAACTCGGTATCAACCATGCTGCCGAAGAAAAAACCATGGCATCGTTGATGTTAAGTACCAACACCCTCGATTCTAGACGTCGATGCTACTCGCCCGAACTCGCCGATTGGGGTTTTCAGCAGTGCTGTTGCACCGTTTTGAAGGATGCGCTTCACGGCCACATCGAGCTGGTGATTGTGCGCCACACTGCTGAGGTTCAACGTGAGACTTTTCAATGTCTGCAGCCTGCCTAGGTTTGCACCAAGGCACGCCAGCCCTGCCGCAATCTCGGGCGTGAGGCATGTTGGATAGCCCGCGTCAACTGCAGACAGCGCAAAACCAGTAAGGAATTTATATATACATGTGTGCCCTAAATAAATGTGGGTCCCAAACAGCTGAGTGTCAAATTTGTCTCGGACGACCAGCAAGAGACAGGCAGGGACTGGTCTACATGTTGATATAAAATATGATGCTGCCTCACACAAGGACATGGTCAGTCTGTAAAACGCGCGCCTTCCAGCTCGATGTGTGTGAGTCCGGCCGAGATAATGACATCTGGCAAGAGGGCAGGCCACATGGCCCACCCACGTTCCAGCACACGCCACTTCTTCTTAATCTCGCCAGTTTGCGCACCACCTTTGAGGTTCACACCGCTGCAGCGAAGTACATCCGCACACAGGAGCAGGTGTCGCGCCGCAAGTTCAGGTGCGCTGAACGTGATGGCAGTCTTAAGGAAATCTGCAAGCAGAAATGCACACAGTTACACAATCATGGACACCGTCTCTCAACTCGCAGAGAGCCTCTCGGCTGAGTTCGGCAGCGCTGCCAGTCTGCCAGCGCGCCGCGGCTGCATTGCACCGGCTTGAGGCGTGATTTTGAGCGGCCCAAACTCTGCTGCTGGTTCAGATTGGTTCGGGGTGCCGTGCATGCGCCAGCAATGTGTCAGCACCGCTGTCGACTTGCGGAGCATCCACCAACTTCTTGGGCACATACATCGACTCGCTTTGTTTCATCGAGCCTGATAGTTCCACACACACTACCGTGCAAGCCTTTGTGTGCGGCAGTGCACTGCACTGCATTGCATGGCTGCAGGCAGCTTGACGTCCCCTCGTCACCCATGCAATTGTTGTCAAAGTTGACCGATCAAAATGTGCATGGCTCCTTATGAAAGAGAGGAACCTGAGACTCGGATCGATCCTGCAGTTTGCTGCTGTGTCAGAACGTGTGTTGCGCTTGCCCCCGACGGCAGGCGGGGCCTAGGTTAGACTGCCCCGGCCGGCCCGTCGGCTCTGCAAGGCGCATTTTGAGCGCTGTCGCAGAAAAAACGTCCAGTTAAAAGGCCTCCGGAAAAACGACTCGCACAGCGTGCAGTCTGCTCGTCAGCGGAGGGGCCGCTCACAGCTGCTGGTTTGCGAGTCGAGCCACGTCGCTGGCACTGGCTTGCAGAATCATGTGCCGTGCAAGCGGGTGCGCCAGCTTGGAAAAGATTGTATGCAGCGCAACCCTCAGCGCCGTCTCGGGTTTAGACCTGCTGCAAGAGTCCCCTCCAAAATAACAGCTGTATTGGCCCATCCTGCGATGAAGCGCATATTACGACTGCAACTTGTGGCAAACATCAATTCGGCTCACCGCTGCCATCGACCATGGCAGCCGCTGCTTCCTTTCGCAGTGGCCCACTGGCTCATCAGCTGTGCGCCGGCAGACAGCCGCGCTCGCTAGTCCCATGCGGTGCTAACTTCTCCGGACTTTTGTCTCATTGACCGTACGCCGCCAGGAGGCCGCGCTCGCTGGGCATGTGGTATCCCCACTCGGTCTCGTTGTAGCTCTGCCCGGTGGTCTCCACCTGCGCGCACACGCCCAAAGTGGTTTTGACAGATTGTACTGTTCCGCGATTATCACATCAATTTGAAATAGCTGTAATCAATAGCTGGCAACAGTGTCCGGCGCAAGAGATGGCGCATGCCGCCGCTTAAAATTGCTCTGCACGATACGAACTTTGTTGCAGGAATTCAGATAAATCTGCCACAGTGAGCCGGCAAGGTGGTTCCAAGCACAGCCGAGTGGACAGCGCACGCCGCCCGCTGCCTCAGGGGGAAAATAGTTAATGGGCAAGTGGTGGGTTGAAGAGTGAAGGGAATCGGCCGGCTGGCAGCGCACCTGGATGCCGGGCGGCGCCTGGTGAGAAACGCAGCCAGCAGCAGGATACTGGCACACGTAATCTCTAGACTACTTAGGATATGATTCGTCTATCACACGAAGCCGTTGTAGCCCCATGCCGGAACCGCACCTGAATACCGGAGGCCGCCCGCCAGGACACCTTCCTTGCTGAAAAGGCGCGGCCGGCAGCAGATGGGAACGTTCCCACGTTAACGTTAACGTGAAAACTCACGATGAAATCCATGTGTGGTGTGTTCAAGGCAGCACCCCATGCCAGAATGGTGCCAGTGGCCGGCTGTCAGCTCTACGTCTGCTCAGAGGCGCAGCTAGCAGCAAGGAATTTGCACGGTGGATTACATCGGTTGGGTTGCATCATTTGCATACTTGCCAGCAGCGCTCCTTGATACCGGCAGACTGCTGCCAGGGCTTTAGCTGCTCAAAGGTGCAGTATCGTCCAGACGCTTGCCAACAGCGCACCTGGAAGCCGGACAGCGCCTGCCAGGCCTTTACCTGGCGAGGGGCGCGGCTGCCAAAAGCGACTGGCATGCCACGCCATTCTGTTCCAGTTAGTAATTCAACGCAACACCCGTTTGGGAGCGCAGCCTCACCTAGATGCCGGTGGACGCCTTCCAGGCCTTCAGGTCCCTTAAGCCGGCCCTGTCTTTGCGGCACTTGCACGTATGACTGAGTTGACACTTTGCAGGCAATACGCCTCTGACAATAAACGGATCTAGTTTGATTGGCCAGCAACACACCTGGATGCCGGAGGACGCCTGCCAGGCCTTCAGCTCCTTAAAGGCACGCCCGGCTTTGTGCGGCACCAGCCAGTCCTCCTTGCTGGCGAACCTGCAGGCGGCAAACAAGATTACAACCCACATGCGCTTTAGCTGTCTTGTGACTGTCGTTTAACTACATCATTCTTCAGCGCCGTTTTTTCGCGGCCGCGGCTGACCGCTCAGATTCCGAGTATCCGTAGAGCAGAAGCACCATCCAGCAAAGCTCCTGCACTGGAGCGCCGTCTCGACAACAGGACATGGCCTCTGCCGAATGACCCACCTCTCGAAAATGAGGATCTTCAGAGGGTCCGTATCCGCGATGGCGATCTGCAGGGCAGCCGGCATGCAATGTCAGCCCCTCACAGAATCAGTGCAGCGAGGGTAACAGGTATGTTGAAGCATTCGAAGGATCACTTCCGTTTTGTCACGTCTGATCAGCAGGAATACATGACCAATGAACTAGATTAGTCGGAGACCAGAAGAACTTGCCTGGAAGCCCAACGTAGTCGGCTCGTTCTGCGCAGAGTCGATCGCCACCGCCTTCACGTGGCTGATGAGCTCATCCCGATCCTCTATGGACTGGAACTTGCTCTGAATGACCAGCAGCCACGCCTGCGGCGGCACAAGCATGTTTAAAAGCCATGTCCGAAGGTCTACACTACTTCCACGAGCCACCGGTGCCGCTGAGGATGTGAGCCCATGCATCCTAGTATGGAGCGGCGGGCAGCAGTCCTGGCTTGGGGTGCGGCAGGAATGAGAAGTGAAAAGTGTCACCAAGTGTGACAAGTTGCCGATTACTATAGCGTTCATTGGCTGCATGCCGTCTCTGTGCCTGAAGCACACCTTGGTCGGCTCGGTCTGCGATGCTGCGGCGGTGTCCGCCATGACTGACAGCTCGACTGGGTCCGCCTTGCGCTTCCCGATATCCAGGCACCACCTGAGTGTCGCAATACCAAGGGCTGCAGCAGCAATGGCATGACCCGTGCTGAATGCTGGCGCGCCAATGCATGAGCAAATTGAGTGTGGCTGATGCTCAGAGATGTCTTATAATCAGGTGCTGTGAGTTTGCGGGAACGATACTGCTCGTTACCTGTCGCTGAGACGTGCTGTATCGATATCATCAACTCCGGTTCGATCGGGTGATCAGCGATCAACCAGACTTGCGAGCGGTTCGCAAGTCGTCAGCAGCACAATTAGGATAAAGAGAGGAGACTGCTGGCAATGTCAATGTCAAATGTTCCTTGCAGCGCTGGCAGACTGGCAAAGACCCTGCAAGACTCTACCGCCGCGCCACTGGGCAGTCACAACATGTTTTGACCCTTGGCATGTGAAGACGGGCCCGCATCTTCGCGCAACTCTCACATTGATTTTGGCATATGACATCGTCTGTCTCACCGCTCTGATCCAGCGCAAGCTGTGAAGGGTTTGCATCACACCAGCAGTGGCGCGGATGTTGGTCAACATGCACCGCCCCTGCAATTCACGAGTCCCAGCCCCACGCGTCAATCAGGCACTGTTCCTACGCCCGGTCCAGCACCTCCTAGCCAGCGCTGCTGCTCGATCGACACGGCAGCCTGTTTGGCCAGCAAAGCCGGCGCTGCTCTGCTGGTCATATCTGCACCAGGCCTTAGGCGGCCTGCGTCATTCAGCTGCACCACAGCTCTGCTCCAGCCGGCCGGAGCCGCGGCCGTCCTACCAACTCTGCAGCCGCTGCGCCGCTGCTCGCCCCACCGCGGCCTGCAAAGTGCCTGCTCAGGCGCCTGTCGCACCTCTGCAGATTGTCAGAGTGCTCGTGGAATCTTGTGTCACATGCATCATGCCGCGCCGCCACCGCAGCTGCCGGGGTATCCATGGCGGCGCCGCACCCGCCGCTGGGCGGGCTGTTGCCAGCGCCGGCGCGGCCGCCAGCACGAGCATATGCGGCGGCGCTGCCACCGCACGCCACCGCATATGGGCACACCTCCATTGTTGGACGCGCCTCCATGGCGAGGCACCTCCAGGGTCAGGCACATGTTCCTCAGGTTTGGCGTCGTCCACGCCGGCCGAAGCCAAAGCCGAAGCACCTACGAAAGGGTCAGAACGCTGCTGGACAGGATGCACATGCGAGGCAATACTTATGGTTCTTTACTTGTGGTGTGGAGCTTTCCGAAGGTCCCTATGGAGGTCTGCATTCGCCCCAGCTGCGTGCAGACTCCTGTTTTCAGTGGAGCAAGGCAGCCGGGTAGCTGCATGCGCAGCCGCGGCAGTTGGCCGGGCGTATCTGGCATATGCTTCAACCCACTAGGTCCCGGCGGTGCGTTGAACCAGAATCAGGAAGGAAACGTTCTTCTGCAATGACATCTCGTCAGGCGCACATGATCTGGATATGCGGATCTGTGTGTCAGGTGACTCGTGCTTCGGCAGCCAAGTGCGAAGTTGCCATATGGCGCGCTGTTGTGCGAACCTGTAGCTGATGTCACTGACTGCATTGAAATCACATCACCCTATAACGCCGCAACTCTCTAGCCAGCGCAGTGCCTGCCTGACATCCAACGCGAAGCCGATGGCGTTCTCCAGAACGATGCTCGCGGTCATTCTCACGGCGGCGCTCTCCTGGCGCCTGCGACGGCTATCAGATTTCAGGTGCGTCTGTAGCAACCGTATCGAAATTGTCCGCCTCGCTTTGGCAGGTTCGTGCAGACGAACTCTAGCGAGAGGCACAGAGCGCACGACGGCAAATGCATACTTTTCCGAAAAGCATGGAGGCTGGAGACATCATGGCGAGACCTCACGGCCTTTTGATACGTGGTATATCTACGACTTCACCCTGTCCGCAGCGTTCGGGCGCCTGCAACACTGCCTGCACCTGCATAATCTGTCATCGTGCACGACAGCCGCCCCGTGGCTGATGCCCCCTTGTTCTTGCAGCCACGCCGCGCACTGCCGGCGCCCACTGTTCAATCTGCATCCAAACGAACCACTCAATACGTGGTCGATGTTCGATCACCTTGTCCTGTATGACAGGACATCAACGGCACTACGCCGGCGCGCGGATACGTAGGTGCGCTGCTGTCATCCTGCCCAGATGCAGATCTGCCGCTGACCGAAGCATCATCCTGCTTCCGATACTTTGCAGTTAGATTTGCATGCTGCTGTGGCCACATGCCTCTAATCCGCTGTGTCAACATGGAAGCGCACCGTGAATGACATGTGCCACGACGATGCTGTGCAGGATACATCGCTGGACCCTGCCGCTACCGCGACCCCACAAACACCGGCTGCTGCGTGAGTGACTGCCTGTGATAAATCAGACACTGGAATCATGAACTCAATGACAAAATACCAGTGGTGTGCTTCGCTTGAACATCGGCATCCTGTTGTTTCCGCCGGGAACGATGCTGCCATTGGGCTGTACTTTCGTCATCACGAGCCGATCTCACACTGTCTCCAAATCAGCCACTATAAATGCACTGCAAAGCCCTGACGCCAGTGCCACCGGGCTATGCTACAGGGCTGGCTGTTCGACGGCTCCGCGGGCGGATCCAATGTGTCCATGTATGGCATCGCCGCAGGTGAGACACAAGGCTGTAATATTGCAACTAAAGTGATTAGCAAACACACACAAAATTTCTTAGGGCAAGTGTGGCCACGCCAACGAGCTCAGTGATTGCTGCTGGGAGGTAGTGACTGCTGGATGCTGCTGCCATGCAGGCGAGGGAGAGAACTCGCTGCACTGCACCGGCAGAGATGTGAACATCGCTTCGTATTTCCCCACGATTCAGACGTTCAAGTGCGCGACCTGCAATGTTGCGTGTGGAACATTGTTGCGAAGCATCAGTAGATCGCAATGCCGCGGGCGCATCCTTCTGCGCTGCAGACCTTGAATTGGAGACCTCACGCCGCTGCACCGCTCTGCAGGTGCATCAATGAGACTGAAGGCGTTTTGCTCTCCGCCCCCATCAACGGCACCGGGCAATCTGCATTCTTCTGCAACCGCTACAGGATCGTCGGTAATGGCGCCCAGGCGAGTCGGGACAGGATGAGCATTGTGTGCCATTTGTGCTGATGCTCCATCTTAATAACGACCCCGTTGTCAATACGCAGAGGCTGCCACATCCAGTAAGAATTCAGACTTTGCCCGATTGCAGGTCAAGGTGGTTGCAAACTTCCAGGTGGGGTCGTTCCCGGAGTGCCCTGACGCAATCGTGGACATGGCGGACCTCGATGCGGCGCCGGCGCTGGTGCAGAGAGCTGGCACCTTCAATGTCATTGGAGAAGCGCAGCTGCCCGAGTGTGGCTCCACATGATGAATCAGATGATAGGTAGGAAATTGGCAGGATGCTCAGAGAGGACATCTACGAAATGGTTTTGTGCCTGATTTTCAATTAGACAATATGGCAGAGGGCTGCAAAGAGAATCGGTGAGCAGCATGGCGGTCTGTTGGCGGTCTGGTCGAGGCATTTCAAACACTTCACCAGCCCAACACATTGATCCACGTCATCGTCAAGCCCCGCCTCGAATATGCAACGCCAATGGACTCTCCAAAGCAGACACATGCCAGCTGCTGTTGACTTTCCTGCACCTCGTTCGCACATGAATAGCCGTCAGAAGATGTCTCAATTCACTGGCAGTCACCACCTCCTCTAATGCCCAGCACAATCCCCCAGGCACACCCCCACTTTTGTTCGGCGCACACTGCCGCAGCTACTGCTGCTCGACGGTCACGGCGGCTTGGGGGGCCAGCCCGGCCTCGGCAACGCTGATGCCGCCGTGCGGCAGCTCCCGCCGGGGGTACATCTGCGCCAAGGCCCAGCCGTCCTGCCACCTCCAGTTGATTTCATCTGCTTCAGCCCAGCGATCCAGCCACGGATCGTCCACGTCCGCAGGCGGCTCCGGTCCAGGGGTGTGCTCGAGCGGCAGCGCCGGCAGCGGTAGTTTTCTTGTTGCCGCCGCAGGCGCAGGGGCTGCCGCCGCAGTTCCTCCCGCTGGCGCCGCATTTACTGCCGGGGCAGCTGCGCTTCTGCTGGAGTCGCCGCCAAAGAACTCTGCCCCCATGCCTGCAACTGCGACATCACCAGGAGAGCCGTCCACGCGCCGCAACGCGCAGCTGTCTCTGCTGTCACCGCTGTTGACTCCGCCGCCGCCGCCGCCGCCGCCGGCGGCAAGCCCGTCACTGCCGTTACCAGCCGTTACTGCCGCGCCCAGATGCGCGTCCATCGTCTGGCACAGGCCCCGCAGCAGCGCCGCCTGCGCCCAGGCGTGGACGCAGGCGACGTCCTCGCCACCGCCAAAGCGCCGCCGCAGCGCCGGCCCGTTCGGCAGCCTGCATGTTCAGAGAGGTCGGATCAATGAAGTACAGGCGTAGCTGGACTCCATATCGACGGCAGCTGCACCGTGTTCAGTTTACCTAGGCAGCACATGGACAGAATCCAATGCTGATCGACTGACAGCACAATGCCTCACGAACGGTCATCTGCAAGAAGCCGCACGGCAGGAACAGAGTGCATTGCAGGTGCGCGCCTGAGGGAGACGATCGCTGCGCCAGCGGCGCCAGGGGCCGGCTCGCGACAGCCTGCCAGCCGCGCCTGTGCTGCACCGGCGACGCCGGCGCACGCCCGCCATGCTCTGAGCACACACAGCGGACCTTCCCGTCAAGACGAGGGTTCAAATGTACTGGCTTGATACTCAATCGTGCAAGACACGGCTATTTTGCAAGTGTAGAGCATGATGTAGACAGGCTGCCACATTGCCACATCAGAAACGTCTTTAGGAAAACCATCATCAGCCACATTCAGGTCCTGACCTGCCAAGCGGGCCCAGATGTCTCACCTCTCGGCCGCATGGCGTCGCGCCAGCGCCGCCGCCTGCTGCTGCTCCAGCTGACGCCGCTGCTCCGCCGCGGCCTCCGCGTCGCGCCGCAGGGCCTGCCCAGTTTTGCAGGGGCGCCTCATTCAGCTTCAGCTTCTGGTAAGCCAAAAGGGGCTCTAAGCCGTCTGGGATTTAAGGTGACAGACTAGAGCAGCGCTACTGGACGCCTTGGCACACGCGCAAGGCCATTTCCGCGGGAGTCGAGGCTTTTTGAGTCATGCACTCCAGGTGCGTTTTGACAAGGATCTGGTCCACAAACCGCCAGGAAACACACGACTCAACATGTCTCTGAGCCCGAATGGGCACACCTCCTGGAACTCCGCGTCCTGCTTCTGCAGAAGCCGCTGGCGCGCCTCCGATGCGCGCCTGGATCACAACAGGCAGGTCAGTGTCACCCTGCAACCTTTCTGTGGTCGCGACAACACAAAACAACACAAAGAAAACCCAACACGCCTTGCCTGGCTGCTTGCAGCGGATGCACCCTTGCATCAGCAGGGTCCATCTGGATCCTCCAGGCGGGCGGGCAGGCAACATGAAACGGTGCTACTGGTGCTGCTGGTTGTGATCTGGCACGCTGAGCTTGGCCTTGATGCTGGGGTTATCGAATACGTTTTGCAGTTTCTCACTTTTCTGCTGTTAGCTGCGCCCAGGCAACATCCTCTGCCGCGTCCGCGGCGCGAAAGTACGCGAGCTTCGCCTCCGCTTCCGCCTTCCGCCGCGCCCGCTGCTCCTCCTCCTCCAGGCGCATGTTTGCCAGCTGAACATGCACAGAGCCGTCCATAATCTGGGGGCCTGACAACGTGACACCGAGAATGTTCCAGAACCCCCTTTCATGACAGTAAGCACTAACAGAGCTGCTGAAGCAGGGAGGAGTGTGTTCTCGGCACAAGGAACTCACATGCTGCGCCGCAGCCACCTCCGCACGGGCCTGCATCTCGGCGCGCGCCTGCTGCATTGTCTTGGGCGGCATGCCGCCGGACGGCTGCCCAGCCGTTTCTGGTGCTGCTTCTTCGATGATTGCCTCAGCCACCCGGGCTGCGGTGCCGTCTGACTGACCGTTGTCTGTGCTGGCGGCCGGGGGCGGCGGCTGCGTCTGACTGGCTGAGAGCGGCAGTGCCTCCTCCGTCACGCGGCCGCCTGCACGTTTGACCGGGTCGGCACCCAGGTCAGGGTCTTGCAGACCCTCTTGCAGTGCCTCATTAGCGAGGGCAGCATGCGGCTGGGCTTCTGGGCTCTGACTCGTGGGCGCTGACTGCTGCTCGGTGGGCTTTTGGCGTTCCTCAATCAGCTCATGCTGCACTTTGGACAGCGGTGGGCTGCTGCGCTCTGTCAGTCGCTCGTCCACAGATGAGCATGCCTCGGCTGCGCTGCCGGCAGGCTGCTGCTCCAGCCGCCGTTCTTGCTCCTGTTCGTTCCTCAGGCTCTGCAACTGCGAGCGCGCCGCTGACAGGCGAGCTGTCCGCGCCGCCGCCTCTGAGCTGTCTTGCGGCCAGCGCCGTGGCCCTGTCCCGGATGCTGAATATGATCTGCTGCGCCGCAGCTGTGGCGGGGAGGCGCCGCTGCGTCCGCGGCGGCCCAGTACAACTGCACCATCACATGGTGTGAACGGTCTGAGGAAACTACGCTGCTCATCAGGTAGTGATTAACAGCATTGTGCATGATGCACGATGCATGATGCACAATGCACGATGGCCAGCTGCTGCTGCAATGGGTCAGAGGTGGGTGACTGAAGTCGATGCATGCATGCAATGGTCGGTGCGCCATCTGACGCCACCACAAGTGGACTGCGGCCGCCAGTGACGGACCTCCGCTGGAGGTTCCAGTCTCCCAGTAGTGGTGCGCCGCGGCCACGAGCAGGACCAGGAATAACAATCTCCCTGAAACAGCGCTAGAGCGCTTTGTATATATGCTTACAGGCAGAGTCTTCGACCATGCGCCCTGCACGGTTACGCTGCAGAAGCGCCCATGAGCTGCACATTGCACCTACCGAGCAGGAGGGTTGCCGAGACGTTGGTCAGGCTCGGTAGTTGCAAGCTGGATGATCTCAGACACGCTGCAACGACTGCAAGCAGGCCTCCGGCTGCGCTGATTAACACAAGATTCCGGAAGCGAATTGATTGCATCGGCGTTTGATACTGTACACCGTGCACTCTGTGCGGAGCGATCAGTCGATGGTGAAAAACAGGAGTGTAGTGTAAATACAGTCTGGCGTGCTCAGCACAACGGTGCAACAGGGTTTGGCCCAGGTTGGCAAAGAGAGAGAAGAGCGTGTTGCATGACTGGTGCCAGAAGAGGCATTTGCAGGCAGAACGCTGCTTGCACTGCCCAGCGGTTCCGTGTTATCTGTATGCTGTTGTAGGAATAAGTTGGTCGACGCATCGCAGCACACCCAACACTGAGATTGCAAGCTGGGCTGTTGACACTCTCGAAACGTCGCCGAGCCTGCAGACGCTGCCCTGGATCCGCCCTGCGACAGCATCGTGTTTTGAGCTGACCAGCATACCTCACATCAAGCTCCGATAATGCTGGGGAATGTGCTGAGCTATTTGGGCCGCGGATTGGACCTGGCAACGCAAAACGTCGTCGTGACTCTCTTGCTGGTCATCGTCGTCACATTCCTGATCATGACAGCCAGCAGCGCGCTCGCGCCAATACCCAAGCCGGCGGAGTACCAGCCAGAGCCATGCGGCGACATTACAGCAAAGACGCTGCGGAAATTCAATGGCCGGGACCCCTTCCTGCCGATCTACTTTGCCGTGCGCGGCGAGGTGTTCGACGTCACCAAGGGCCGCGACTTCTACGGCCCAGGTGCTTCCTGCTTGGAAGTCTTGACTTCCTGCCACCAACGGGCTGCATGCTGCCGAGAATGTCGCACGCCGCCGCCGCCGCAGCAGCAGCAGCCAACTTGTCTGTGTGTTTGAAAAGTCAGGCCGCCCAAGCAGTGTTTGGGGTCTACGGGCGGCGGGTAGGCCATCGTCGCGGGGCGCTGGGTCAGCCGCGCGCTGGGGCTGGTGTCGCTGATAGAGGAGGAGGGCTGCTGCGGCAATGCACAGTGAGAGTAATCAGGCAACAATCATATCTCTCTTGCAGGCACTGGGTACGCGGTGTTTGCGGGGCACAAGGTCCGCCGTGCGCTGGGCCTGATGTCGCTGAATCGTATCTTGAACATCATAAACATCGATTGCCCACTTGCAGGCAGCGGATGTGCCGTCTCTCCGGGCGCGAGGTCCGCCGCGCGCTGGGGCTGATGTCGCTGGAGGAGGAGGACTGCTGCATTTGCTAATCGCGAAGCGCCTTCATGACTATCCTCGTGGACCTGCAGGCAGCGGTTATGCGGTCTTTGCGGGGCGCGAGGTCAGTCGCGCGCTGGGGCTGATGTCGCTGGAGGAGGAGGACTGCTGCGGCGAGCTGGCGGACCTGACGCCGCGGCAGCTGGAGATTCTGGAGGAGTGGACCGCCAAGTTCCGGGAGAAGTACACCGTTGTCGGCAAGGCAAGGGTTTTGAACCGCTTCAGAGGTTTGAATGCGTTTTAGAATATGTCGAAGGGGGAATATGGTGTTTTGAGTACCTGTAGCGCGGCAAATGGAGATCTTGGAGGAGTGGGCCGCCAAGTTCTGGGCAAGTACACAGTCGTCAGCAAGGCAAGGGTTAGAGTGTTCAGAGTTCATTATCCGGTTCAGAAGCTCTTGAAAGGGTCATTCGGTGTCTTGAGTACTTGTGGCGCGGCAGCTGGAGGTCCTGGACGGGTGGACGTCAAGTTCCAGGACACGTTGCACTGTCGTGGGCAAGGCGAGGCGCCCCCTGCCTGCTGCACCTCCTCTAGCTTGATTTCACAACAGCGCGGTGGCGTCAGCGTGCCCGCCAAGCACTGCCAGCGAGCCCTGCGGCTGCGCGCCAGCTGGCATGCGCCCAGCAGTCGGCATCCCAAACAGCGGGGAACACACGGTGACTGGGCCAGGCGCCAGACCCGCTGCAGCCCCTGCAGCGTCGGCAATTGAGAAGGGGTTTTCATTGGTGCCAGGCCAGACTTGAGAAATTGTAGGTGGTGCCGGAGAATCGGTTGACACTGCAGCAGCTGGCGGAGCACGGCGGCCGCGGCAAGCTGGATTTTTATAATTCCTGCTGATGTTTTTGCGCAGGTGGTGCCGGAGAAGCGGCCAGCGCTGGGGCAGCTGGCGAAGCCAACTCAGCAAAGATGGTTTTCCCAAAAGTCCTGCTGAAACTCCTTGCTCATGAAGCAGCCGCGGGTCTGCATAGGTGGTGCCGGAGAAGCGACTGACGCTGGGGCAGCTAGCGGAGCACGACGGCAGCGACCCGCAGAAGCCCATCCTGCTGGCCATCCGCGGCACCATCTTTGACGTCACCAAAGGCATGCATCTTACTGGCTGCCGCCGGCGGTCGAGTGTTCACTAGCAGCAGCAGAGTGGAAGAGCACACACGCTGTTGTATCTGCTTGCCTGAGCAACGACCGCACCATCAGCTGAGCTTGATCCTCAACCTTGCGTCACAGGCAAGGACTTTTATGGGCCGGATGGCGTCTACCCGTTTGCGGGGCGCGAATGCGCCCGGGCGTTCGCGCTGCAGTCTACGGAAACCTCAGACTGCCACGAAAACCTTGACGGTCCGTCTCTCAGCGCCCTGCAGCACGTGGTTCTCCACACGCTAACCTGGCATCAGGATTGGAGGAATGAATTTGAACTGGCGCTAGTGTATAGCATTGCACATGACGCCATTCAACCTGCAGGGCTGGGCGGCATGGAGATGGAAAACCTCCGAGAGTGGGAGGGCCGTTTCTACTCCAAGTACGACATCGTTGGCAGCGTCGTGGAGAAGGCCATCCCGAGCTGAGTTCTCAGTGGGGCATTCACGAAGCGCATCCGCACCGGCCTTGCCCTTGTTGGACTGTAGGTTGATGCCTGCAGCACCGACTTCAGATCAGTCGTGTTGAGTCGGACGCAGTATCCGTATTTTGAACAATGTGGACAGCTCTGCTGAATTTGCGGCCATGCTGGTGGCTGTGTACCTGGTACGACTGTAAACGTGAACCCCAGTGTCGGGGGAGGTGTATCAGTGTCAGCGCTGACCTACTGACCTGATTGACACAGAGCTGCACGTGGGACCTGATAGGACTATAGTAGCCTGCCTTAAAAACCAGGGGAAACAAGCTCGTATGCGGCTCAAAAGTGGTGCAATCGACAGCGCTGCTCCTGGCGAGCACGACCGTGCTCTTGTTTACTAAAAGATCCCATTCTTCAAACATTTGTACTGAGCTGCCGCCGCCCAACACTGGTAAACCCTGCCAATAGTGGGTAAACCCTGACGCAAGAGTCAGTTCACAGCATTCCCGCACACTAGGCACAACATCTATCTCTCTCTCTAGGCACAACGCTCTCCAGCCACAACGCGAAGCACACGCTGGTATTGCTCTCTGGACATCTGCCCCACGGCATTGTCAGCTCACGCCACGGCGCTGCCAGTACACAGGCATAACGCCGATGGCCTGCCAGAGCAACCACACGGAGCTGAAATGCGAGTGCTGCACGGACCCTATAAACACACATGCAAACGATTACATTTCGGTGAGTCAGCCGCTGCTGAGTGCGGTCTTTGGTCAGTTTTCGAAAGCCTGATCCCAACTTGGAGGCTTCGCAATCTGTACGCGGTGTTCCAAGCGTGATCTGGTCGCCATACTGCGCAATGCGAGCCTGACGGGTTTCTGCTGCCACAAGGTCACATGCAGCGACCCAAACTGTCGGGGAGGCTATGGCCACGTCGAGTGAGTCCTTGCATTCCACTGCTTGCGTGGGCGACCCTCCTGTGCCGCCGTGTCTTATGCACATGCATGCCCGATATGCGTGCGTGTACTGCAAGTTGGCAACCCCGTGCTCATGCATTGCGCCCGGAATGCTCGCAGGTGCTGCAAGGAGTATCTTGTTGCGCTCACGATTTTGTGCAACAGCAAAGCGCTTCTCAAGAAGAGGGTGCGCTCATCACATCTCACGCTGCCGATGCCGGTGGCTCATCCGCGTACTTGCCGGCGCAACCCTCAGCATGCTCTTGCGCGCTGCAGGCCCAAATACAGCATCGGCCACACCTGGAGCTGGTTCGCAGCCACTGCTGGGTCGGCAACAAGACGGACGAACGCTGCAATGGCCATGTTGTCGACGTGCGCTTTTCTCACATGCCTCGGGCACCTGGGTCTATGTGTGCTGGATCTCCTTGCAGGGATCTGCCAGCACCGCTGCTCGTTTCGTGTGATGCCCCTCCACCTCTACTCCAGCAAACAGCAATGCTGCCGGTTTTCGCAGAAGCTCACGCGCCAACAAGTCAGCTGGTTGTACTTTCCAGTGGCCCCGCAAGTGCCAAGCGGATGCAACCACGCTGACTTTGTGGATGTGCCCGCAGACGGAGTACGTGAAGGCTCTGGCCCATGTGCTGAAGAAGGAGAAGAAACTTGCGGCGGTGGAACATGCCGCGCCGGCGCGCAAGCCCAAGCCGAAAAAAAAGGCTGGGCCGGCGCAACCGCAGACGCGCGGCCCCGCCAGGTATGTGTATCAAACGCAAGCAACACACGAGGTCGGTTGTATGCAGGGTGGACATTTCTTCCTTGATAATCGTGACTGTGGAGCCGTTTGCATGGTTGGTACCAGCTGCATCACTGGATTTGCCTCTTGTAATGCAGCGGCGGCGTAGAGGCAGTTGGCCGCAAGCGTGATATTGAGATTGTGCCGCTGGCGGCCCGTGACAACCGCCTCGGCACCAGCAGCAAGCCCAAGCAGGATGATGAGACTGCCGGCAAGGTGCGACCGTCTGGCGTATCGCCAGCGAAACAAAGATTTGTATCTCGAGGATGCAGGTCCGACTATCTGCACTTGGTCCGAACCCTCGTTTTGTTGTTCGCAGGCAAAACACCTTATCCTGTGCCGCTACATACAGTCAAGTGTTGGCCAGTGAGGTTCCCCCTTTTCCTGCTGGCTGAGCCGCATTTGTTTGCCATTGCAATCGCCAGCCTTGCTTGCTCCTGCTGCTGGCGCTACCCGGCCAGCCAGCCTGCCAGAGAAGCCTTCTCCTCGTGTGCACCAGCAGTATGTGCCTAGGCTACTCATCCGTCTTTCCTAATACCTTTGCACGCGCGCACTGCAGGTGCCCGTTGCACGACTGCCCCTTCGCCCACAGCGAGGAGGAAATTGCCGAAAACGAGCAAGTTGCCAGGTTTGCCTTGGGTTTCTTTGCTTACTAGGCCTGCATGTGCCTCTGGAAACGGCACACATTGCCGCCAACATCTGCAGCTGTCTTGTTTGGCGCTGACGACTCCGCGCATGCGCATGCGCAGAGAAAAGCAGCAGCTGCAGAAGGCGGTCAAAGCATCCAAGAAGCAGTCCAAGCGTACCCGCGGCCCCGCTCCTGATGCTTTCGAGGGTGCGCACGATGATCGGCATCATGTGGTGTGCCAGATGGCAGGAAGGGCACCGAGATCTGTGTCATGTGGTCATGTCCGCTGCATGCAGCTACATGGCGTTCCATCTGACTGGCTGAACGTGTGCTGTCGCTGCATCGCCTTGCTGGTTGCATATGAGCATGGTACACATTCTCAGGAAGTCGTGTGACTTTATACCGGTCGGACAACTGTTGACGGCAGCTGCCTGCGGATTCTGCAGAGCTGCCCGAGGGAGCGATGGAGCTGGCCGCGGGTCACCGCTCCATTTCTATGGCAGGCTCCGAATGGGAGTTCCCTCAGGTGTGAACATCTCCTCATGCATGGCTCTACATGCACTCTTGACTGCGCTTTCCTTGCTGCTCAATCCCGTACTGCCAGTGAGCAAGCCGCAAGGTTCGAGCATGGCCTTTGGACATGAGGCGTTCCGGCAGCTCACAAGCCACAGCCTCCCGACTCCTTGTGTCTTAGCATAGCGATCCAACATGACCACTGCCCTGCGCTGATGCACACGCACTGCACAGAGTTCAGCCAGGTCGCGGTATTTCAACCCCCTCTTCTGGGGTCTGCCACAGGACCACTACTCTGCGCCGACGCACCCGCAGTGGCAGGCGGACGGCATCGACGAGGACGCCGGCTGGACGGAGGTCAACCGGCACAAGGCGCCGGCGGCGGCGGCAGCAGGAAGCACCGCCGCGGCGATGTGGGGCGGCGGCGCCAACGGCTTCGGTTCAGCTGGCGGCAGCGGCGGCGGCCATGGCGGCTCCGCCAACGGCTACGGCGGCTCAGCCAAGGGCTTTGGTTCGGCGGGCGGCGGTGGCGGCTTCCCGCCGCGGCCGCCGGCGCCGCCCTCGGAGCTGTCGGGGTCGCTGCTGGGCGCACGCGCGATGCAGGAGCTCACCCGGTCGGTTGTGCTTGCAGAGCTTGATTTCATCCGGTTGATTTCGTCGAGCCTTTCAGGAAGTGTTGGGGCTTTCTCTGGCATGTTGGTCAGCCATGCACAGCCTCACGTGAGTGCATGCGGTCGCCCACACATGCCTTGTGGCACACCAATTGCTTGACGCCTGGATCCTGTGCTGCCGCAGGTTCAAGCTGAACGCGTGCACAGCGCGGCTGACGCATATGGGCGTGACGTGGCCAATGGCGGAGGCCGCCGCCAAGGCCACTGGCGCCGATGACAACGCCGCCGGCGAGCTGCTGTTTGGAGGTGCGCCTCTCAAGATTGGAGGGTATTGACAACCTTGCTGCGTCAGCTGCTGCTCCGCGAGCTCGCTACTGCATTCGCATGCTGCAACACGGGCCACATGACTAGGGGAGGCAACTGGATTGCTGTGGCACCCATGATGGCGTGCTGCCGTCAGCAAGGATCACACGAAAAACTGAGAAGTCACCAGCTTCCTCCACGCGCTGAGCCGCCACAGCACGAACGGGGCGAGCTGGAGGTGGACGTCGGCGTGTTGTTCGCCGCGGGCCATCTCGCATATACTTTCGACCCCTTCTCCAGGCCCTTGTCATCCCCTTGATCCCCTGCGCGCAGACCTGCTGCAGCACAAGTGGGGGTGGACGTCAGCGCGGCGGTCGCTGCGGCCATGGCGCGTCCAAAGGAAAGACTGGGAACCCGATACATAGCCTCAGCTTCATACGTTCGCAGAGTCGCAGCAGCACGAGGATGGGGGAGCAGGAGCTGGGTGTGGGTGCAGAGGTGCAGAGGCCATCCTATACAAGTGGAAAATAAAACCCAGCCCCCTTCATCCGTAATACATTTGCAGAGAAGCCACAGCACGAGTGGGGCGAGCGGGCAGTGGATGTGGGCGCGGAGGTCGCCGCGGCCATGGCACTGCTGGAGCCGCCGCTGCGGGCCACAAAGCAGCAGGTGGAGGCGGCGATTCTGGGCGCCCGCGGCAGCATGACCGAGGCCACCGAGGTGAGGGCTACATTGCAGCGGCCTGGGTTGTTGGTAACAAATGTAAGATGATTTGCCGCTGCTGGAGCCGCCGCTGCGGGCCACGAAGCAGCAGGTGGGGGCGGCGATCCTGGGCGCCCGCGGCAACATGCCCGAGGCCTCCGAGGTGAGCACTCTGATCTGATAGTCTTCACAACCTTGTCAACTCGGTCGTGTCACAAACGTGCACGGAGGTGCGATTTACATTCGATGTGACACGTCAACTTGTTGCATCTGCACGTCATGGACATGCTGACAGACGTCGGGCACATGTGTGGGGGGGAATCGCTTGCGCTGCGCATGCAGCAGCTGTTCCTGCCTGACCACGTTCCCCATATAATGCACCTGCATCTACCTGATCGTCCTGTGTCCCTCCACAATGCAGGCGCTGCGGCAGCAGATGGCGCTGGGCAACGCAGGCGTGCTGCCGCCCGCCGTCGACGCCCGGCCGGCAAGCCCCGCCGCCAGCTTTGCCGCGCCGTCAGTCTCGAGCTTCGCCGCGCCCTCCTCCGCCCGCGGTCCGCCATCGCCGGCGCCGTCCAGCGTCGCCGCCTCGGTGCGCTTCCCTTTTGCTGTCCGGAAACAAAGTAAAGACTTTATGTTAGTGTCCAGCTCTGCTGCGCCCTCCTCTGCCCGTGGGCCGCCTGCGCTGGCGCCGTCCAGCGTTGCCACGCTGGTGTGCTTCACATCCTGTCTGAAACAGTCTTGCTGAAAAAGCCTCACGACACAGCTCATGCTCCGATGGCAGAGCCATTTTACGATGACTTGTATCCTCGCGCGCCTATTGAAACCGTCTCCCAGGCACTTTTTGAGGGCGTAGCATCTCCCGTTGCAAACACCAATAAATTCGTGCTGATCGTAGGAAACGAACAACTATCCATTTGCAGGTGCAATCCTCTGCCGCGCCGAGCACCCCGCAGTTGCAGGAGGACATCCCGCCCGAGTTTGCGCTGCCATCCACCGCCGCACCGCCGGCGTCGCCGACGGCCGCAGTGCTGGCGTCGCCGGCGCCCGCGGCGGGCTCCGCCTGCGCCTCGCCGCTGCCGCCAGCGGCCGCCAAGCCCGCCGGCGGCGGCGCCGTGGCGGGCGACCCTGTGGCGGGCCCGCCGACGCCGCGGCTGACGCAGCGGACAGTGCCGCCGGCGGCGTCGCCGCCCGGCGAGGAGACCGTGTTGGAGGCCGGCGTCGCCTCCGGCAACGGCTTGCACATGAGCGGCGCCGCCAGCGGCGGCTCCGGCGGCGGCGGCGCGCTGATCTTCAAGGGCACCACCTTCATCGACGCCAACGTGTATACTGGTCCGGCCCTGGAGGATCCGCAGGCGCTGGCGGCGGGCGAGGTCTCGGAGGATGCGCTGGTAGACGGCCTGGCGTACCTGAACATCGGTGGCGGCAGCCTGTCGCACCAGCAGCAGCAGGCGGTTGCCGCGCAGCCGTCGGCGGCGGGATGGGGCAGGCAGCCTACAACGGAGCCTGAGCCTGCAGAGTTCGATGACCTCCTGGACCTCCTGATGGGTTGATTCCCGGGCTGGTATCTGCGGCAAATGGCAGGCACAGAGGCTGTGCTGCTTCCTGATCAAGAATCACGAACACCGAGGCCTGCTGGCCTCGGGTGTCGAGCAATCAGGAGGAGCTGTTGCCGGCAGGGCTCAGCACGAGAGGTGGAGGCGGGAAGCTTCTCAAGATGATATGAAGATAGATGTGCTGCTCGGGCGTGGTAACACGATGCTGGTGCAGCTGGACGATTGCTGCAGCAGCCAGGCTGCAGGCAAACACGCATCACGTCAGTGAGTGCCGGTCCATCTAGAGGCTGGCGCTCTCTTTGCATTGTAGGCAGTGTGGATTGCAAGCAGCACCCGGAATTGCCAGCCGCTGCTCAAGACATATGCAGTGGCTCGGCTTGCCTCTTTTGACATTTTTGTGGCTGCCATGTGTTGATGTTTTTGCGACAATGTCAACAAGTCATGCGGGGCAGCTTGTCCAACACTTTCGCCACACGTGCACCCGTTGATCCCGACGTCTAGAATTCCCAGACGCTGCTCCGAACTGGTTTGTTACGATGGAAAAGCCTGCTTACGCATTGGCACTTGTGAAGCTCCACAATCAGAGACTTCCGTGAAGCCGAGGTGGCAGTGGCGCAGAACAGCCTGTTACATTCTGGCGACAGCAACTAAGTTTCTGGCGATAGCAACTAGATTGGGCGCATCGGTGGCGGAGCATGCACAAAACCTGTTGTCCTGCGAGAGCTGTCCGGTATCTTGTGCAGCAAAGTGGTCTCGGCAATCACATGGTGACCCGATGTTCAGTGGAGTGTCGGAATCGGGAATCCTGACCGTTCCGTGACGGATTCGCACCTCCCATTCAGATGCAGCGTGTGTTCTGTCGCGACTCCTTTTCTCACTCTGTTGTCCTGATTCTGTTCCGAGACTTCGAGCTTGCCTGCTGCCGCTGTTTGACACTGCTGGAGCTCATGAGTACAGCGGCGCGGCTCAGCCATTAGCCTCTGCAAGTTCGCAGTCCTGGCGGCAGCACGGATCACGCGCTCGGCACTGCCGACTTTGCCAGGGCCAGCATCCCAGCACGAACCTTGTTGCAGCTCCTGTCAGGGCTGCGACGCTGCCGCTGCAAGCAGCAAGACGGAAGCCGCCGCTGCAGAAACGGCTTCGGCGGCAAACTTCTGCCAAGGCCGCGAAGACACCTGGCAATAACTATGCTGCTGGTACTGAAGGGGATGTCAATTCCACTATTAGGATTGCATTTGCGCATGAGGTGCAAGTTCGACCCATGGTCCCGCCTGTGATCGCGCGGCATGCCGGCATTGAGGCTGCGCTAATCAATGCGCATTTATTTCAGTGAGCTGTGTCACGATGCAGGAGCTCTTAGACCATTCAGGAATTGAGCCGCAGCCCACCGCTGCAGACCAACCTCTGGCCAGATCTTCAGCGGTGCGTGTGCACTGAGCACGAAACAGATATGGCATCACTTACCCTACACACGGATCGCCTTGTGTGCATGTACTGACTTTCATGACATATGACTTCTTGTCGAAGTACTGCGCCTCCAACACGAATGCAGGAGCTCTCATGGCTCGCCGTTGCACGGCATGCACACAGCAGCAGGAGGGTTCCGCCATTCAAGTTCTTCCACCCGCGGCCGCTGCTTGACAAACTCTGGGCCCATAGTTTGTCAGGCGCACTCGGGTGCGCTGATGCCGTCTGGAAACATGTGTTATACGTCGGCTTGTGTATGATTGCTTGCTCGCAGGTCAAAAGTGAGCGTTAACCTCTCGCACTTCTCTTGTGCGTATATTGCAGAACATCAACTGATGGATCGGCATGTTTTTGAGCTTGCTGTTGACGTACCTGGCCTTGTGCCGCTTGCGCTGACAGCAAGTTGAGCAGCCGGGCCACTACGCTTCACTGCAGCTTAGGCTTGCGGGTGAAGCATGGCTAATCAGCGACATATCCGATAGACCTCGTTGTATCAAGACCACCTTCTGATGCGGCAGTTGGACGATGTACCTGCATGTTTGATTTCGAACAATGCCGTGTATCTCAGTCCCCCTGCCAACGGCTTTACATCTCAATCTGGCAACGCTCGATGCAAGGGCACGGAGTTGCAACAGTACATCTTTGCGGTCCCCTTGCAGGTGATTGCTGCCGGTTTCGAACATGCGGCCTTGTCTACATGCATTGGCGATCAGTGCTTTTCGCCTCTAGTACCTACACCACCCTGATGGTACAGACACTTAAACGCCTCCCAATATTTCCAAGTCTTTGCGCGTGTGTTTACGCCCTACGCCTGCTTCAACCCCATGGTTTTGTGCAGACTTCCGGTCCTTCCTGCACATGTACTGCCTCCGGCCTGGCCCTGCCACAGAAACTCTCCCGGAGCTACTGAAACTAATGACTGCGTGCTCTTCTGTACACGGGGTCGAACCGCTGCTGCACCACAGCTGCGGCACCGCTTCACGTTGTCGCCCACGGCGCGCCTCGCCAGGCGCAACCGTTTTTCATTCACGTGAGCGTCCGCTGGCGGCGCAGAACGGCAACCCGTCCCTTCGCCAGCCGCTGCTGTAGCAGAATGGCAACGGCGGAGGAGCAGTCGACGACGCCCGCCGCCTGCGGCGGCCGTGCCCGCCTCACCAGCCGTTGCTACGGTGGTGCGACAGCATGCGGCTGAACGCCGCCCGGGCCTCATAGTCCGAATACGCCTGTCGCAATAGAGAGGTTAGAGATCAGAATGTGTCATGAAGAATATGTCTTTCAGTTTGAGACAGCTTTCAGGGCACCGCTTTCTGTTTCTAGGAAAGACGGACGCGGTGCTCTGTTAATTCCCTCCCCTAAAAGAGGTGCAGAGGAGGTGCACATATACCTGACACCCTGAAAATGCGCAGGCATCTGCTGCACACGCTGCTGAAGGTCGCCCGTGCTTGACGTTCTTGCACTGAGGGACAGACTTGCTCTGGCACAAATGGTGTAAACGAAAATCGCAAAAGAAAAACACGATTCTTTAATTATTAAATATAACAAGATTTTTAAATGAAAGAATGGCCGAGTGGCTGAAGGCATAGCTTGCTAAGCTGTCATACGTTATTTTGTGTCATGGGTTCGAATCCCTTTTCTTCCGTAAACTTGTATTTGGATAAAAAATATTTTGCTTTTCGTAGCGCATACGCAGGAGCCGCTGACCTGCATGGGGTTGTAGGCGTAGCGGCCCTGCAGGTTTAGGCGCAGCGGCCATTGGCATCGTACCTTTGCAAAAGGGTACTGTCCTGGCGGAAGCTAGCCAACACATCTGACCGGAATCAGAGCAGGAACATACCTACACGTGGTTGTAGACGCAGCGGGTCGCTGCGGCGACCGGATGTCGGGCAGAAAGAAATGTTGACGGCCTGCAGGGAGCTACCACAACCCTTGCAGGTTTGGCAGGCAAGCGTACCTGCAAGGGGTTGTAGGCGTAGCGGCCCTGCAGGTCCACGCGCAGCGGGCCGCTGCGGCCGCCGGGGCCGCTCGCCGTGCGCACCATAACCGACTCGACGTGCAGCCTGCAACACCAGAGAACAAACAGCGGTATGTTGCACAACTGTCAGTGCCATCTCGATTTAGTGCCAGGAGCAGGGGTGCACACCGTTGAGGATGATGGAATCAGGGTGGACTCCATGCACCTGCGATCCACGTGGCGATCCACCACATTTCAACATCGACGCTCCTTTATCTATCAGATTAGCTCAGCATCTAGGCGGCCACTTAGGGAAGAGCGCACATGTTGAGGATGACGGTGTTCGTGATGCTCTCCGCACACATGGCGGGGTTCCAGAAGTTACAATGCCGAAGGAAAGGGGACTGCCATACATAAAGCGCACATGTTGAGGATGACGGTGTTCATGATGCTCTCCACGCACATGGCGGGGGACCAGGAGTTGGGCGTGCCGCTCTGCGTCAGCACCTCGATGCACACGCTGCCGCCTGCCGTGACGTGCCCCGTGTACCTACAAACAAGATCAAAGCCGTCACGAATGCTGGCTCATACGTCGGCACCTCGATGCACACGCTGCCGCCTGCCGTGACGTGGACCATGCACCTGCAGTGACGAAGGCTCGCCAGTGACTTATCAGTAGCTGGACCTGTTTTGCGCTCTCTGTGTTGCGGGCTGGCGCGCTCATTGCGTCAGCGCCTCGATGCACGAGCTGCCGCTCGCCGTGACGTGCTCTGTGTACCTTTAAATGCACATGTGGCACGGCAGAAGAGCGCTGAGACTTGTCCAAATCGTAAGCTGCTGGTGTCTCAGAGCTCGTCGCACATGCTGCCGCCCGCTGCGGCGTGTCACCAGATCAATATTCAAACGTTACAGGGAACGAAAACAGATCATGAGAGCATGAATGCAATGCCATTGTGCTGCGGCGTCCATCCCCCAATGCTCTGTTCAGTCAGGCTCAGGCACCGGCAGCGCGGGAGCAGGAAGGCGCAGCAGAATCGGGGCATGAAAAAAGGACCAGTTTGAGCGGATTCGCAAGTGATGACGGCAGCAGGGAGGCGCACCAGACGCAGCGGGGCGTGACCATGCGCAGGAAGAAGGGCGAATTCGGGTAGTCGCTCGGGAAGGTGATCTCCATCAGCAGGTGGTCCTGTTTGCAGAACAGGAACAAAACTCGAGTTCAAAGTCACGGCACTGAAGTCTGGAACCCTGCACTGCAGCAGCAGCCACAGGGGGTCGCGATTGAACATACACTTTGTGCCCAGCCTGCACGCGGCGCAGCACAGTGGCCAAGCAGTGTGTCGTGCCATGCATATCTGGCAGGAACACGCCACAACTGGAGCCACACCTGGCCGTGAATCGCCTCCAACACCGACAGGTCCTCGTTGAGCTCGCGCCCCCCTGCGTCACAAGACCCCAACTACATACAGAACAACTGTGCAGAAAAGGCAGCTTCAACAAAATTCGAATCATAGGTCAATGTACATATTGTCCCAGATGACATGTCCCAGATGATACGAGAAGCACAATGACGTGATACTCCCACGCACCTTGGCAGTCGTTGTCGAAGTTTTTCAGCTTGAACTGCAGGCAAGAGAGGCGCACACACTCAGCTGAAGCGGCGCCGCATGCTGCAGGAAAGGCGGTCCCTGCAGCTGTCAGTCCAGCCCAGAGATGTCTTCAGCCAACATGCCTATCCTGCAAGCACAAGCATCCGAAATGCGGGCTACGTTTATAACTTGTTGGTTTCCGGGCCAATGGACACACCTGCCACTTGAAGATGTTGTCGTCGATGGGCGTGATGTCGTACATCTGCGTTATCTTGCCCGCCACAATCTGCTTGTTGAGGTACCTGAACTCCGACTGCAGCCGCTTGGCGCCCTGCACCACATGCATGATGGGCTTGACAGCTTGGGCGGCTGCAGCAACGACCCTTCAGCAGCTGCAAGCGGACTCTCGACTCCACGATGCATGCGCGCGCTGAGGCCAGGCCACCATCGTGTCGCAACTCAGGCAAGGCAGAAGCATGCTGGCACAATGTCCACATGGAAATTGATGACATGATAGACTCGAGCGCATGCTCGCCTTCATGCTGTGCCAGGCCGGCAGCTCATCGCCTGGCTTTGCCACTTCTGCCGCCGGCACAACCACCGCAGCCGCTGCCGCCGCTGCCGGCTCAGCCGCCTCGCGTTTGCGCGACCTGAAGAACATGTCTGCCTCTGCCTCCGGCTCCGCCTCTGCCTCCGCCGCCTCTGCCGCCCGCGATGCCTCCTCTGCTATGAACGCCGCGGTCCCCGCCGCCACGGCCGCCGCCTTGGTGGCTCGCCTGGCTGCCTTCTGATCCGCCCGGCTGCTGGCGGCCTGGTCTGCGCCGCCGGAACCGGCCGACGCTGGCTCGGCACGTGGCGCCGGCGCTAGCTGGGGAGACTTGAGGATACGGCGCGGCTTGGCCGCTGATTTGCGGTGGCCGCTGTGGCGGCTGTCCGACGGCTGCGGCGCGGGAGCAGGCTCGTCTGTGAGGTCGAAAACCGCGCCGACTGCGGCTGCTGCCGCCGCGCGTTTGGCGGACGAGCGTGCGCGCTTTGGCGTGCGCGAGGCGTCACTTGCGGTCAGGTCGATCGTCGCCGAGGGCTGCTGCTGGCCGCGCCGCTTCCTAGTGCCGCCGGGGTTCGAGCTCATCAGTGTTGTGGAGCAGCAGGCATCCGTCAGCCGTGCACGCAGCACACTGCTGGCGGCAGTCTGCTGTGCTATCTGAGGCTCCGCTGCGCACTTGGCGGAGGTTGGGCCGCACCCACGCTGTCGCGAGCCCATGAAAGGCCAGATTGAAGTTAGAGCTATTCGGACGGTTGCTTGTGGTCGTGCCAAGGCAGCAGGCAAAGCATGCCTTTGATGTGCTGGGTGGCAGAGCAGGCCCTAGCATCGGTTGTGGAGGCTCAGCGTACACGGATGATGCTCAAATGCATGATGCAGACGCACTCAACTGCACAGCCGTGGCTTTGTCGCATAGTCATAGAGCTACAGTGCCTCAGCGTGCCTAGAGTCGTCTTGGACTTTATAGGCCGATCGTGCGTAACGTGGTGGCATGCAAGCTACGAGAAATCACCTGCCGGCAACTTACCTTTCGCAATTCCTTGGTACGTGCAGTGCGCACCTGTCCCCAGTGTCCAGAAGTCCGGAACCCGAGGCGATCCGGCAGAAGAGTTGAGGGGAGCAGGGTGCAGCGGCGCGCAGGTGTGGGAGTCAAGGGATGCGAGGGTGGGGCGGATCGCTGCTGCAAGTGCGGACTGAGCATGTGGGCGCACAGGCCGTGGCACATGGGGTGTGGTGATCTACTACAGGGTGGGAATGTGATGGGAGTGCGGAACTCCAAAACGAAACGAGGCCAGCAATTCAAGTCCAGCATCAAGTTCGACGCTGGCATTAGCTGAATCGAACCAGCGACCTGGCGGGCTGCTGCATCCAATGCCGGTGCCAGTCAGACCTTGGTCCAGTATTGGTGTGGACTTCGTCACCGGCTTGCCTGAAACTAGTCGCGGCAATGACGCTATTCTTGTTT
>JAABUW010001393.1_pt1 | contig 40878 bp, 39 predicted proteins | sample 5560081 | NCBI WGS metagenome assembly JAABUW01 (sample SAMN10711882, study PRJNA513363) | rock metagenome | isolation source: Antarctica rocks | place: Antarctica: Victoria Land, Knobhead sud | reverse complement strand
TCATAGGAGCGGTCGCAGTGTATCGAGGCAGCGCGAACTGGCGGCAGCAAAATTCTGCCAATCAATCTCTTTGGCAAGCTGTCGAGAACAGCGATGTGGCAGCCGCACAAAAAGCCTTAGCATTAGGAGCCGATCCGAATAGGGTAGGGGACGCGGGCCTGAGTGAACACCATACCTTGATCACAGCACAATTGCACAACGACCTCAAGATGGTGACGGTTCTGCTGGCTCACAAGGCCGATCCCTCCCGTGCATTGACTCTGGCCGTGAACGCAAAAGCAGCGGCCAGACTCCTGCAAATCGGCGCTCACGTCAACGGGATCGTGGGCGGGACTGGCATGACGATACTCGGCGAACAGTCTGCAAACGGCAGGCTCGACGTCGTTCAATTCTTGCTTGCCCATGGTGCCGATCCCCAAGAACGCGATCAGGACGGGGAAACTGCTTCAGATCGGGCAAGATATGCGGCGAGTAAGCATCCCGAGGAGGACACTGCGTATTCTTTTATCCTCAAGATGCTGCAGAACGCTCAAAAATCTGGTCAAAGAAAATAGACGACATCGTAAAAAACCGTCCTGCGCTTGAATGCCCCGAAGGCAAGAGACAACGATGGCTGGTCGGCACTGCAGTGGGCATCCTTTTATCGTAAAGATGCGTGTGTGATTGCTTTGCTCAGGCATTCGCTGAACCAGAGCTAGAAAGAAATGGGAAGTCACTATGAGGCAAACGATTTTAGTATTGCTCTGCCTTCTGTGGTGTCAACCGGTGATTGCTGCGCCTCGTCAGCCGGGGCCATATGCACTCGCAACACAAACAATTGAAAGCAGTCGGACCGTCCTGCGCTTCATCAACCGTGCCACCGGACAGGTGCTTTGGGAGAAACGCGCTTTCCGGCTTTAACCTAAGTAACGCATCAGAAGTTCTTGCAGAGCCAAATATGTTTTTCTCGGTGAACAGTCTGACAGAACCTGCCAAAACTTCCGCAAAGACTTATGATGCCCTACTTAGCCTTCTGCAAAGCCTCACCCGATGAACCTAACCCCGGGCTTGACAAACCTATGCTCTCTTTGTTATAATATGCAAAGAACTTTGATTTACAAAGTATATTCACGGGCGAACGCCGTGCAGGCCAGAAACAGCAAGAAGCATAGCCCAAAATATGGATATGAGGCCAGAAGACCAACAACAAGCAGATCGATTCTGGGGCCGGTATCGTCTGTCTTTCGCCTTGAGGTCAAGGGCAAGCATTCCCGTCTATCTCGCGGGTTTCGGTTCTCTGTGCTGGGAGTTGGCGGCACTCTGCGGGCCACCAAACGGTAGCTCTCTTCTTGACGGCGTCTGGCTTGCCGCCGTGCTTGTCGGCGCAGGGGCGATGCTCCTCGGATTCATCCGTGGCCTCTTATATCACCGCTTCAAGGTCGCAGCGTGGGCCGTGGCTATTTCTCTTCTTAGCCCACCTCTATGGCTCGGGCTGTTCCTGAAACTGCACCCCTTGTTTGGCTTTGACCCTTCCCCAGGCTTCTTATTGAGGCTCGGGTTTTTGCTGCAGCTTCCACTGGTCCTAGTGGCAGTGTGGCAAAGTGCCTGGCAGAAACGTGTGAAAACGATGCTGACAGCATTCGCTCTAACCAGTTTGCTCGGCGTCATCGCTCTTGATCGTATTCGTGCTCAGCAGGAAGTTATCAGCGCCCCATATCTTTCGGCCTGGTACCTCTTATCCCTGTCTGCAAAGAAGGATATGTCCACGTTCAGTCGGCTGAGGGGCAAGAGGATTGTCGTGACAGGTATCGTCGGTGGACAAAGTGAAGGACTGTTCGGCGGAGGGCCGCCGAGGATAGGGAGTAGTCCCAGCGGTGAATACATTGAGATCGATGACCTGGGGCCATTTGACACCGTGGAAGATGGTCAGCAGGCATCCGTTCTTGGAACGTGCCAGGGTACGGATGCACAGGGGGCGATACATTTGACCCAGTGCCGAAGCATCGATCTTACCCGATGAAACCCGCACGCAGATCACGTGAACAAACAATAAAAATATCAGATCAGGGCTAGGAAAATGGCTTCAGAAATGCAGAAGAAAACGATCTGGGTTTTCAGACTTGGCTTGAACGTGGGGCAGATTGCAGCACTCTTCATCGGGGTGGGGACCGCAGTTGTGGCTTTGCTCTTCCCGCCCTACATCGTGTGTGGTGGTTTCTTCTGTGGAACGGAGAACGCTTACTTTCAGACGACAGCACAACAATTCATCGCCGAGGGAGCCGATGAGCCTGTTCATCTCGATTGGACTCTATTTGCCTGCGAACTTTTCTTGGTGCTGTGGGTCACGACGATCATCATTGTGCTGCTGAAAAGAAGTGTCACCAGAAAGTCTCTCCTCCGCAGCCTGATTGTCGGCGAGATTGGGATTATGACGATTGGAGCCGCCCGGTTTTGCCTCGACTATTGGGCTTCGCACCTACGGTCAGAGGACGTCGCGGTGTGGCGGCTTGTTCTCGTGGATTCTCTCTGGTTCGGCTTCTGGTACACCGGCGGGGCAGTCTTGTCCCTTCTGCTGCTCTTGGCAATAGCCACAGCGCGGCTGAAGAGCGGGCATTCAGAACCCGAATGCTGACGAAGACTTCGCCTCTTGTTGAGGGAGTGTTTTTAGATGGCTTTGTTCGCTCAAATTGCGGCGGTGGTAGTCATTCCTGCATTTTCCATTCTTGCGGTTGCTTGGACGAATGTCCAGCTAAAGCGTCGGCGGATCACCGCACGTCAAGCCGGAAATGCGGCGCTCGGGCTGATGCTACTCGCACTTCTTTTAACTTTCCTGGAGTACGTTGGCATTCTGCCTTCGAGTGAACTGACAGTGTTTCTGAACAGCGGCTTCTTGGACATGATCATTTGGCCCGGACTGCTTCATATCCTGCTCTTCGCCAGCTTGCTGCTCGGTATTCGCACTTGGCAGTCAAAACTTGGTAAAGCAGCAGTCATGTTCTCTTTACTGCAACTGTTGTATTTTCTTCGCGTGGATTTTGCTGTGTATGCGATTCGCTTCTCCTAGCCAGATTCGTGCCCTATTTCTGTCGCCAACTGTAATAACTTCGAGCAAAGGAAAAAGATTTTATGTCTGTTCGCCTTTCAAATCTGGTACTGATCATATTTTACGCCGTCCTGCAAAGTTTCGGCTTCTACTCTCCTGCCCTGGCGACTCCAAAGCCGAGAAGAGGCATCTCCCATCTGCCAAAGACGGCTCAACCGAAGTCCGTTACTTTCTATTCGCCCATTGATACAGCCAAAACGATCCAGGTACACGAAGTGTTATCAGAGGCACAGAAGTCTGAGCAGGGATTAGGCCGACTGGTGCAAACGGCATCGCTGACGATCCGCTTTCAAGCAGGCTATAATCCATCTACCAAACTTGATGAGTCGCGCTACCGCATCGACATGACAGAAAGCAATCCGCCTGAACCTGCTTCCTATGACATCTTTGATGGGAAACAAGAACTCGTCGTCAAGCGGGGGAAAGTAACTGTACATGAGACGACGGAAGAATTGAATAGCGATCAATGGGCCGAGCCGCTGGACGAGTTCATCGGACCGCACTTCGCTTACCACAATCAGCACACCCAGGAAGCGATAACTGCTGTTCTTGCCGTGCGGAACGGTCAGAAGGTGTTAGTCACTGACATCCCAGGTGGCTCAGAAGATTGGTATGACCCGAAAACACACTTGCTGATCCGACGGACTGAGTTCGAGTCCCAGTTCGGGGAGAACATTGAGGCTTCGCGTACCGTGTATTCAGGCTGGATACTCAACGCCCCCTTGCCCGTCTCAACATTTGCATTTCCAGCGGGCGTACCAATTCCCATTGATAAACCATGCCCGTGTCCCCCCGATGCGGCTAAAAAACCTGTTGCTGACAAGCACCAGGTCATGTTAGAGACAAGCATTAGATTAAAAAGAAGGGAATGATATAGTGACTAACTCACTCCGGTTGTTTGGCATGATCTTGTTCATCGCTCTACAGATCGGGCCTCTTTGCCCGCCCGTAGCTGCTGCGCCCAGGCCAAAATCAAGGGCCAGCACAACGTCGAAGCCAAAACGTATCATCTTCACGCCCCCGTTTTATGATGCGAAGACGATTCAATATACGCAAGTCATGTACGAAGCGAAGCCTTCCATGCACCAAGGGGGGGCTGCGTTTGGCCCACTTCAAAAAATTGGAGCCGTAACCATTCATTTGCAACTTCCTAAGAACCAGGTTTCAGGAGATTGGCTCATTCGCCTAGATTGGACAGAGAAGACTTTTCCACAAATTGCGGACTATTACATTGAAGCGGGAGGAAAATCTGCCTATTTTGCAGATGGTAAGTTTCATCAATTTCCAGCATCAGGAGCCTGGTGGTACACTCCTTTTCAAGAGTTGACTGTCAGGATCAACGATCATCGAGAAGCGTTTTGGAGACAGGCTGTTGCCACAGTTCCTGCGGTGCGGGAGGGAAAGATCGTGCTGCTTTCTGTGGATACTTCTGGCAATGATCCTCGCGATAAAACGGGGCTGGTTCCGAAGATGTATGATGAAGATTGGTATGATCCTAAAACGCATCTTATGCTTCGGCAGACTATTTTTGCTGTCTGGCACGGCAAAACTCAGCAAGTGTTCCGCGATGACTACACCGGCTGGGTGCTAAACGCGCCGATGCCTGCTGCTTTGTTTGCGATTGCGCCAGGGGCAGTGCAGGTGCCAAAAGCCCTCCCCGTTCCAGCTACTCCAGCTTTATTTAAGACCGTCGTGGGCATCACGCCACCTCCAAGCGTCATTATTACGAATGCCGCTCATACGAGTTCTGAAGCCGAACCAAGTGACTGGCTTTCTTTCACGATTTCACAATCCGACCTTCAGAAGATCATCGCGAAGGGACATTACGACTTGAGTTACCCTGGGCTTGGTGGGTCCAACCCGACACCCCTTGAAGTGGCGAATCGCCATAAAGCCATTGCCAATTTGGTTGAGACGCTTCCTCCATCTTGGTGGACCCCTTCGTTTGTGCCAGATCGCTACCTTGTCTATAGCCGTCGCTGGGTAAATCCTGACAACGATGACGATGAGCTGTTTTATGACATCGTCGTCACTCCCGGTAGCGACACTGTGTATGCCGTCTACGCGAAACCGCTTTAACGAGGCAACCAATAACTTTAATGAGAAAACCAACAAATGACCCAACGATACTCTTGGCTGGATAGCAGCAATTTTCTGTCACAGCTACGTTCGGCTGTCTTCTTTTTGATTATATTTCAGGCTACGGGGCATACAAATCGAGGTACACTGCTTTGACAAATAAAATCACCACAGGTTGATAACACTTATGAAGCATATCATTATAGCCACTGTTTTACTGCTCACCGGTCACCGGTCTTTTTGCCGGGCGGGTCTGGGGGGATGATACTGCCGCGAATACCCCGCGTGTGCCATCTCGCTATATGATCACCGATCTTGGCTCGATTGGTGGAACTCTCCTCGTGCCTACGGCGATCAATGATTTAGGGCAGATCGTTGGCTGGTCGTCATTTTTACATGATAGTATACGTGCCTTCTCCTGGCAGCAGGGGAAGATCATCAAACTGAGTGTCATTCCAGGTGACAAAATCAGCATGGCGAACGCGATCAACAGCAAAGGGCAGATCGTCGGCACCTCAAGCCGTGCGGGAGGGGCAAGTCATGCCGTTCTTTGGGACAAGGGGGGCGTCGTCAGCCTCGGAGTAATCGGTAGCGGCAAACTCAGCGGAGGATCAGTACAGGCCATCAACGACGTGGGGCAAATTATCGTGAACAAAATCACCTACCCCGATGGCTCCGAGGCTTCTCGTCTGCACCCGGCAGTTCAGACACAGCAGGTTCTGGTTTGTACTCTGAAAAGCATCACCGATGGGCGTCCTGTGGGGCACAACGCAGTGATTGGTCTGGGCATCAATAACAGTGGTGCGGTCGTCGGCTCCCACTTCGACGCCGTCAGGCACAGCCTCAGCGGGTATCTTTGGAAGGACGGGGTGTTTACGGACCTAGGTGACTTCCTGCCGAGCGGGATCAATGCAGGCGGAGTGATTGTGGGAACCCGCCGGGAGGGGAAATTGGGAACTTCAACGGCGGCCCTTTGGAAAGACGGCACGGTGACGCTGCTCCGCGCTCCTTCTGCTTATCGAACCGAGGGCACTGCCATTAGCGACAAGGAAGAAATCATTGGAGCCACTGATCTCGTTGCCGATTTTTCTGCACCGCACAAGGCACTGCTTTGGAAGAATAACAACTCTGTTGATCTCAGCAGCAGCCTCCTGCCCAAAGGCGAGTGGACGATGCTTCAGCCCACCGCTATCAATAATCTCGGCCAAATCGTTGGCTTTGGACTGCACAAGGGTAAGGCAACAGCTTTTCTCATGACTCCCATCGCCCCGACCGCAGCAGCGCATTGACCTCCTTGAGCAGCCCGCTCAGCCTGCCGGGAGCGCGGCGGCAATAATCCTTCCCTGCGGCAAGGCGAGCAATTCAGCACTGGTCAGGTTTTTGTACTGCATCACGGACAGCAATGCATACAGAACCAGGCACGCTGCCTTGACAAATGGGATCACATACATGAAACCATACTCTTACACCAAGATACTTTTTCTTTTTCTCCTATTTGCTTTATGCACCCCAGCCTTGTGCACCCCGGCAAAGAGTAAGCGGCCCGATACGGCCTCGATTCAGGCGTCACAAAGGAAACAGGAAAAGAAGCAAATCCTGAGCTATTACATCCGTGTGTGCCGTCTGACGGATCGAATACGTAATGTTCAGAGTATCGAGAGTGGTCTTTTGCTGCACCCCTCGTACTGGTCATATCCTGTCTGGTCGAAGAAGATGCGCCTTCAAGTCGATTATATGCACACCTTGAAAGAAGAGGCCAAATCTCTGAAGCCGCCCCCTGCCTGCCAGGCTGTAAATCAGGACTTAGTGGCTTCCCTCACACTTTTGGAGACTGCTTTCTTGAAGACGTACCAGGCGCAAACAGCGCCTATCCGGGAGCGGGCTAAGGCTGAGGTATTTGCAGCAGCCTCTGGAAAGGCTGCTGCAAAATCCCAAGCGTTTGAGCGTAAATTTCTTGCCGCGCTTGGAGGGATACAGACGCGGTATCATCTGCCGGACACCTATCAGTTCACCGATTGGCCCACGACGGCTATGTAGCCCGTTCCACTTGCCGAAAGTGTGGAACAGGAGAGATTACCGATGTCCCAGTAGATGCGGACCTTTCCGCGCGAACGAGAACTCCCTGGGGATTGGCGAGATTTGCCGCTTAGTCTGATACGCCCGGTGACAAAGGCAAGGGACCTGACCGGGGGCACCGAATGGAAACAAAAGAGCGGCTAGGATAGAAAGGCACAACGATGAACAACCGGACAAAGCGTATCCCATCTGCCAAAGTCGTAGTTGCAGCCGCCCTGGTGGCTATCGTGGTGGTGGTGGGCGCGTGGTTCCTGATGCCTTGGCCCCTTGGTGGCAAAGTTTCCTATCCGCCACCCACGCCGCATTTCGCTCCCCGTTACGCCATCACTGGGATCGCAATGGTGCGCTCTAGTTTGGGGCATCTTGCTATCAATCAGAGCGGCGACATCACAGGCGCAGTAGAGACGAAAAAGGTACAAAAGGACTGCTGCGGTACATCTTACCCAATCCTGCACGCAGCCCTTTGGCACCAAGGAACAATTATGGACCTGGGCAGCCTAGGGCCGAGCGAAAGTGAGGCAACAGGCATCAATGCACGCGGTCAAGTCATCGGCGTCTATGAAGTGAGGAGCGGCTTTCGTGGGTTCCTCTGGTCCAAGGGCAAGATGAAGGATTTGGGCACGTTGGGCGGCCAGACCTGTACGCCCAAAGCAATCAACAGCAGCGGCGAGATCATCGGCTCATCGGACATTGCCCGCAAGACTTTCAATGAGAACGGGCCGGGTAATGCAATCCCCCACGCTTTCCTCTGGGCCAGCGGTCACATGACCGACCTAACCGCCCAGGCAGGAAACGTCGGCCAGGATCAGCAGACCAACGCTGAAGGCATAAATGACCTGGGCCTAATCGTCGGTGAGGTGGATGTGAACGGCGTACTTTGGGATCATGGGCGAGCACGCCACCCGAACATGGACGACATCACTGCCGTCAACGTCCAGGGGCATTACGCGGGGGATAACCCCGATGGAAACGTTTTTGTGGCAGGCGCCAAGCCGCAGAAAATCGGCAATGCGGAAGGTTACGGCAGCGGCCAAACGACAGAGAGTAGTATACAGGTGAGTGCGATGAACGCATCGGATCAGGTAGTGGGAAGTGAGTCCTGGTATTCAGGCCGCGCCCAGGCCGAAGGGGGGCGTGGCTGGAAAAAAAGTTCTGGGATTGTCTGGCAAGGGGGCAAGACGTGGGACCTGAACAGCCTGATCCCCGCAAACTCCGGCTGGGAACTGGAAGACGCGCAATCCATCAATGACGCCGGGTGGATAGTTGGCATTGGCAAGTACAAGGGCAAGGAGCAGGCGTTCCTGCTGAAACCGCTTCCGGGATGGTGAGGCTGGTGGTGCAGAACACGGGTCTTTGGCACAACTGCCTGAGGAATGGGCGGAGCGGGAAGGGACCTGACTGCGCTTGCTTTTTCTCCGTTGACCTCCGAATGTTTGGGCAGAATAGGCTCAAGCAGTCATGCTCCAACGAGACACCGAGGAAGTTATCCACCAGTTTTTTAGCCTGGAAGTAAGCCAAATGAAATGCGTGTCTGACGTCGCTTGACAAAGCGATATGATAATGGCACAATGACATAGCCTTGCGGCTATGGAGATTCTTCCTTCTCTTGTCACCCAGAGTCTCCGCTTCCCGCAAGGCATAGGATTTTCGGCCCTATGAGCACGGCACTTCCCTGTAAGTGCTGCTTCTGCGCGACACAGCTTTCACATCATCGCCCCCCCTTGACAAGCGACTCGGATGAAGACAAAATAAGAATGCCTTGCGGCTATGGAAGTTCTTCCTTCTTTCGCGGGAAGCGCGGTACAGTCGTAGACACTCCCGAGAGCGCAGAGACTGTGTTCTCGGTGGAGAATGGGACGCAGTTCCATCTGGACGAGATCGCGTCGCAATACCTGCAATAGAGGCGCATAAGGACGAAACAGGCCGTTCGCCCCATTCATTCCTTGCCTGTTGCTTTTTTGGGTGCGGACCATGGGGTCCACCAACGCTGGTCGGTGGGACGGATGCTCGACATTCTGCGTGCAAGGGTACCCAGGGGAACTGGGAGACGGAGCAACGAGACGAGCGGGTACCCTAAGTATGATGAACCTTGACCAACGGATCGCCGACTTGATGGGAGCTAGACCGTTGCGCTTCCAGGTAGCGCGGGGCGGTTATACGACCGCACACAGAGGTGTCGTTACGTTTGACAGCGGCCAGTCCGCATTCATCAAGGCAGCCACCGACGAGATGACAGCGGCCTGGTTGCGGACGGAGTATGCCGTCTACACTACCACCGGAGGGAGCGCACGTATCCCGAGAGGGGGCGGACAACTACATTATAGCAGCGGGAGCAGCAGTATCCATGGCACGGCACGAGGCGCGACTTCCGCATGGTCTGTGTTTTCCCGCATCGGTCGCACGCGATAGTTACCTGCGGCTCTCGCCGCTCTCGCGAACTCATAGGACATCCTCCACAAGGCGCAGGGCCTGACCACCGTAGTGATATTGTGACACATGACGCGGCTGAACGTCAATGAAACTATCTATTCCGGTTCCCGCCGTCCTGGAACCCGTGCCCCAGGACTTGGCCCGCCTCGTCTCCACTGACGGCTCCTGGGGGAAATGGCGGGGGCCTGAGGCGTGGCAGAGCCGCGCTCGGGCGTGGTTCGAGGCGGCGGGTGGCGACGAGTGGGAGTAAGGGCTTCTGCTCAGGTGCCCGTCCCACAGCACAAACGGGCCGGGGTGGGGGGGTACCTGAAGTTTTCGATTAGGTATACCGCTACCCCGCCATCTTTTGCGGGACTCCGCTCGCGTCCGCTCATCCGCAAAATTTTAGAAAAAAATTCTCAAGCCCCGGCGAACCCGCGTTTGCCAAGGTCCAGTGGAAGCCGAAAAGTTTGACGAGCGCACGCTGTCACAGAGCGTGTTATGACGGAACCCGAGAATTGTTCCTGGAGACGTCGAGAACGCCATCGCTCGTCATCCGGGGCATCCCAGATGGAAGTCTAGTGGATGCCAAATAAAGAACGGGAGGACATCCGGTTGAAGTCCACCAGATGAGGCCAAGTTTGGGGATAAGTCGAGATGGGCACCCTCAGCATCAATCATCTAGGCAGAACCGGAAAAGGTTTGGGAAGAGTGCTGTTAGGGTGCTGAACCGAGGTCGCTGCGAACGGGCGGCAGACTGTCGTTTCCGGCGGACGCATTCGGGCGAGAACTGAGATAATAATTGACCAGTGAAGCCATGCAAAGCTGAAGGGAGCCAAGCGGGAAGTCCTCCGTTTGGCTCCCTCGTTGCCTTTAGAGGCTCGTTGCTCCGTGGCCTCATAGGGTATAATACCCAGGCTATGTTCACCAAATCATACGGGCGTCCGGGGCAAGGTGATCGAACCTATGGGCAAACCGGCCCATGTTGTTTCTGATCCTGCTTTCCCGAAGATGGCGAAGGTGAGGCGACGAAGGGAATGACAGTGAATAGGCTGTGGCAGTCCCGGAAAGATTTGTAATAGGAAAGAATTCAACTGAAAATCTGCCTGATGACCGTACATGGCAAGTCAAGCCGGATGATCATATGCCAAGTGAGTTGCTCGCCACCTAATTGGCAATTGCGCTCCGCAATCACCGGCGTCGGCGAAGAATAAGTCAAGTTGCCTTAGGCGCAATGCTGGGCGTTAGCGATGTCCTTCTTTCTAAATGGGAGACTGGAAAGACGCGGCTCAGGCTCGACGGCCTAATCCGCCTTGCTTTGGCACTGGGGACTTCCGTACCGGAGATGTTGGCACCTCCGGTAGGCGAGGTAGTGCATGAAGCAGGTCATTTTGTGCAGGAAGCTGAGTCACTGAGAGCGCAGGAGCAAGGACTGCTTGCCTCATTCCGCGCCATGTCCTTTGACCAGCGCGCGACAGCCCTCCGGGTAATGCAGGCTATCGTGGGGAGTCCGAGTGCTGTTATCGAAAATGGGGTCAGATGAAACACACCTGCTGTTCAGGGCTTGACAAACGCGGATTGCGTTGGGTAAAATCCTAAAGTCAAGGTAAACCTGCTTGGGGACGCTGAGACTTAGTTAGAGCCACATAGTTTCCGTGACTTGGCTGTTTCGTAAACAGCGTGTCGCGGGTTCAATTCCTGTCTCCCGCTGCGTGTTTGCCGCAGAATTCTGTTCGAAAAGATGCTTTTCATCAGGGGTCGGTGTCCGAGTGGTTAAAGGAGGCGGTCTGTAAAATCGTCGGCGCAAGCCTACACAAGTTCGAAACTTGTCCGGCCCATACAAAGCACACCGAAAATCCTCCCGCAACGCGGGAGGATTTTTACTTTTACTTTTCTTTAATCGGGCTTTGCGCTTGCAATTTCCGGCCTTTCGTGTCATACTAACCTCCGAAACGCGAAATCTGAAACAAGATTCACGCCCACGTAGCTCAGTGGTAGAGCACTTCTTTGGTAAAGAAGAGGTCAAGGGTCCAATTCCCTTCGTGGGCTGTTTTTCTTTCCCCTCCCACTGTCGCAACTTCCTTAATCACATCTTCAAGCCGCTTTTCCTCATACCTCCAAAAAGTGCAGAAAGAGACCTATGCAACCAGACTGGAAAGGCGTTTTCCCCGCCGTCACCACGCAGCTTCATCAAGACCAAACCCTGAATTTGGAGGCCACTGCCCGGCATATTGAGGTTTTGCTTGAGTCCGGTGTCACCGGCATCATCATGCTCGGCTCCCTCGGCGAGAATATCGCGCTGGAGCCGGACGAAAAACGAAGCGTCATGCGAATGGCGATTGAGACAGTGCGGGGCCGTGTCCCAGTGCTGTCGAGCGTGTCCGAGTGCAGCACCGCCGCCGCCTGCCGGTATGCCCGCGACATGGAAACGCTGGGAGCCGATGGCCTGATGGTGCTGCCTGCGATGGTCTACAAAGCGGACCCGGAAGAAACGCTGGCGCATTACAAAGCCGTGGCGGATTCCAGCGGCCTTTCCATCATCTGCTACAATAATCCGCTGGCCTATGGCGTGGACATCACCCCGGAGATGTTCGCGCAGATGGCAGACGAGGAAAAGTTTGTCGCCATTAAAGAGTCGTCTGGCAATGTGCGGCGTATCACGGATATTATTAACTTAGTCGGCGACCGCTACACCATCTTTACCGGGGTGGACGATCTGGCGCTGGAAAGCGTTCTGCTCGGGGCGACCGGCTGGATTGCGGGCGTCGGGCTGGCGTTCCCGAAAGAAAACCAATACCTGTGGGATTTGGCAATGGCCGGGGAGTGGGAAAAAGCGCTGGAGATTTACCGTTGGTATATGCCGCTGCTGCATCTAGACATCCCAATCAAGTTTGTGCAGTATATCAAGCTGTGCATTCAGGAATGCGGCCTCGGGGCCGAATGGGTGCGTGCGCCGCGTCTGACGATTTCCGGCGCGGAGCGGGAAGCCGTCCTGAAGATTATTCGGCGCGGCATCGAGACCCGCCCGCAAATCCCGGTGCGCTGACGAGTAGAAAAAGCAAGCGATGCAGGAAGTTCATGTTCTCGATTCCCATACGGAAGGCGAACCGACTCGCATGGTGCTGTCCGGCGGGCCGGACCTCGGCGGCGGCACGGCGGCGGCAAAGCTTGCCGTCTTCCGGGAGCGGTTCGATTCGTTCCGCACGGCGGTCGTCACGGAGCCGCGTGGCTCGGACGTTCTGGTCGGAGCTTTGCTGACCCCGCCCGTCGACCCGTCCAACGCGGCGGGCATCATCTTCTTCAACAACGTCGGCTTTCTAGGGATGTGCGGGCACGGCACGATTGGCGTGGTGGCGACGCTGGCGCATCTCGGCAAAATCTGGCCGGGCGAGCATCGGCTGGAAACGCCGGTGGGGGTCGTCACGGCGCGACTGCATGAGTCCGGGGCCGTGTCGGTACGGAACGTGCCCAGTTTTCGCTATGCCAAAGACGTGGCCGTAGACGTGTCGGGGCAGGGGATTGTCGTGGGAGATGTGGCGTGGGGCGGCAACTGGTTCTTTCTGGCCCATGCCGAAGGTACGGAGCTTGTTGCCGCCAACGTCGAGGCTTTGACCGAGCAGACATGGCGCATCCGGCAGGCATTGGCCGCGCAGGGGATCACGGGGCAGCACGGCGCGGAGATTGACCATGTGGAGCTGTTCGCGCCGTCCCCAACGCCGGGCGTGGACAGCAGAAACTTCGTGCTGTGTCCCGGCAAGGTCTACGACCGCTCCCCGTGCGGCACGGGAACCAGTGCCAAGATGGCCTGCCTGTATGCCGACGGCAAGCTCGCGCCGGGGCAGGTCTGGCGGCAGGAAAGCATTCTGGGCGGCGTTTTCGAGGGAACCATCACACCCGATGGCGACCAATCAATTCCGACAATCATGGGCCGGGCCTACATGACGGCGCGGGCGACACTGCTGTTTGACCCTGCTGACCCGTTCCGGGAGGGCATTCGTCTGTGACCCGGCTCAAACGGATACTTATTGTCGGCGGCGGTGTCATCGGCCTGTGTGTCGCCTATTACGCGATGCAGAAGGGCCACGAGGTCATTGTATTGGAGCGCGGTGGCCCTGCACACGACGGCTGCTCCCTGGGCAATGCGGGCATGATTGTCCCCAGTCATTTCGTGCCGCTGGCCGCGCCCGGCATGGTGGGCTACGGCCTGCGGATGATGCTGCACTCCGAAAGCCCCTTTTATGTGCGCCCTCGCTTTGATCTGGATTTGGCCCGCTGGGGCCTGCTCTTTGCCCGCTCCGCGACTGCCGCCCATGTCGCCCGCTCGTCGCCTCTGCTCCGCGATCTCAATCTGGCAAGCCGCCGAGAATACGAAACGCTGGCCGCACAGTTTGGCGATGTCTTCGGGCTGACCAAAGGCGGTTTGCTGATGCTCTGCAAGACCGCCTCGGCTTTAGACGAAGAAGCGCATCTGGCAGCCCGTGCCACCAAACTGGGATTGCCCGCCGCCGTGCTGTCGCCCGAAGACGCCGCCCGGCTTGACCCCGGCGTTCGCATGGACATTGCCGGGGCGATCCATTTTCCGCAGGACTGCCACCTGTCCCCGCACGTCTTTGTGGCGCGGATGACCGAAGCTTTAGAAGCGGGTGGAGGGCAGATTTGCTGGAACACCGAAGTGACCGGCTGGCGGGCCAAACGCGGGCAGATTGCCGCCGCACAAACCACGCAGGGCGAGCTAAGTGCCGACGAATACGTGCTGGCGGGCGGCGCGTGGTCTCCCGAAACTGTGCGCGGCCTCGGCCTGCGCCTGCCGATGCAGGCGGGCAAGGGCTACAGCCTCACCCTGCCGACCCCACGTCAGCTTCCCCGGCTTTGCTCCATCTTGACCGAGGCGCGGGTTGCCGTCACCCCGATGGGCGACACGCTGCGCTTTGGCGGCACGATGGAGATCACCGGGCTGGACACGTCGGTGAGTCAGTCCCGCGTGGAAGGTATTCTGAAAGCCATTCCCCGCTACTTCCCCGACTTCACGCCCGAAGACTTCCGGGACCTGCCGGTCTGGAGCGGCCTGCGTCCCTGCTCGCCCGACGGCCTGCCGTATGTGGGCCGCTTCGGGCGCTATACCAACCTGTCGGCGGCCACAGGGCACGCCATGATGGGGATGAGCCTCGGCCCGGTGACGGGTCGGCTGATGGCGGAAGTCTTGTCCGGCGAAATGCCGGAACCTTCACTCGGCGCACTCAGCCCGGATCGGTTTAATTAGAACTTATGCAAAAACCTATGCAAAAACCTATCTCCCGGCGAACCTTTTTAGCGCAGGCCGCCGCCGTCAGCGGGGCATCTCTGCTGGCGGCCTCCGGGGCCGGAGCTGCTTCTGCCAAAGGCGCGGCGCGGGGCAAAGCGCCGCGTCCGTACCGCCCGACCCGCACCGAAATCGCGCAGGCGTTCGCGCAGCAAATCAATTATGACGCGCTGACTCGCCGCCCGGTGTATCAGGCCACGCTGACGCCGCACTGGTTCGCCGACAACACCGCGTTCTGGTATCGCACGGATTTTGCTGGAGGGAGGCGCCGATTCGTGCGCGTGGATGCCGGGCGCGGCGTCCGCACGGCGGCGTTTGACCATGAGAAACTGGCTGCTGGGATGTCCAAAGCGGCGGGCCAAGTATACACCGCCGACCATCTGCCGCTGACGGCGTTTGAGTACGCGCCGGATGGCCAGGCAATCATGTTTGACGCGGATGGCAAGCCCTGGGTGTGCGATCTGACCACGTATGTCTGTACGCCCACGGCGAAGCCTGCCAAGGCGACCGCCGCTGAAAAGCCCATGCCGAAGGAAGACCGGCTCGAAGGCGCTTCGCCCGACGGGACGCGCACCGTGTTCGTGAAAGACCACAATCTGTGGCTGCGTGATGCCAAAACCGGGCGGGAAACGGCGCTGACGCAGGGTGGCACGGAAAAGCGCCCGTTTGTGCAGCCGGAATGGTCGCCGAACTCGCGCACGCTGGCGGCGTATCAGAGCGTACCGGCTGAGATTTTGCCGGTGTACCTGATTGAGTCGTCGCCGAAAGACGGCGGCACGCGGGGCGTTTTGCATCAGCACGAGTACGCACAGCCCGGCGACGCCTTGCCGCTGTATGATTTGTGGACGTTTGACGCGGCTACCGGGGCAGGCGTCAAGGCATGGGTGGAGGCGCTGTTTGGCGACACGCCCGATCTGCACTGGCGGGACGACGGGCAGACGTTTTTATTCGAGCATCGGGACCGGGGCCACCAGTTCTTCCAGGTGATCGAAATCACGGCGGCGACGGGCAAGGCCCGCGTGATTGTGGATGACCGGACGAAGCCGTTTATCAACACCAGCAATGTCTATACGCACTATACGCCCAATGCTGCCGGGGTGATTTATGCGTCGGAGCAGGACGGCTGGCGGCATTTGTACTACTATGATGCGGTAGGAACCGCGCCGCCAAAACAACTCACACGCGGCGATTGGGTGGTGCGGGGGGTGGACCGTGTGGACGATGACGCCAAGCAAATCTGGCTTCAGGGCAGCGGCAGGAATCTTGGTGAAGACCCGTACTTGATCCATCACTACCGGGTCAGATTTGACGGCACCGAGTTTGTCGCGCTCACCGACAGCAACGGTACGCACAGCGTCCAATACTCGCCGGACAACGCTTATTTGATTGACTCCTATTCGCGGGCGGACCTGCCGCCGGTGCATACCCTCCGAAAAGTGGCCGATGGCACGCTGGTCTGCCCGCTGGAAACCGCTGACATCTCGGCCCTGACCGCCGCCGGGTGGCAGGCTCCCGAAGTGTTCTCCGCGAAAGGCCGGGACGGTGTCATTGCCATCTGGGGCCTCGTGTTCCGGCCTGCGAACTTCGACCCGGCCCAAAAGTACCCGGTGATTGAAAACATTTATGCCGGGCCGCAGGACTCGTTTGTCCGCAAAACGTTCGCCGTGCGCGACTCCATGCAGTCGCTGGCGAATTTAGGCTTTATCGTTGTGCAGTGCGACGGCATGGGCACGCGCAACCGCTCCAAAGCCTTCCACAATGTCTGCTGGCATAACTTGAAAGACGGCGGCTTCCCGGACCGTATTCTGTGGCACAAGGCGCTGGCTGCGAAGTACCCTTACTGCGACACATCGCGGGTGGGCATTTACGGAACCTCGGCGGGCGGGCAGAACTCGACCGGAGCGCTGCTGTTTCACTCGGACTTTTACAAAGTCGGCGTCTCGTCCTGCGGCTGCCACGACAACCGGATTGACAAGCAGTGGTGGAACGAGCAGTGGATGGGCTACCCGGTCGGCCCGTGGTATGCCGAAAGCTCAAACATCGACAACGCCGCCCGCCTGCGCGGCAAACTGCTTCTGATGATGGGCGAGCTGGATACCAATGTCCCCCCGGCGTCGACTCTTCGGCTGACCGGGGCGCTTCAAAAAGCGGGCAAAGACTACGATTTGCTAGTCAATATCGGGCAGGATCACGGGGACGGCGGCGCTTACGGGGAGCGGCGGCGGCGTGATTATTTTATCCAGCATCTGCTGGCCGCCGAGCCGCCCGACCGCAACCTTCCCATCCCGCCCTCCGCTCCGGTGATGCTGCCTGTGCGGCCCGTCGGCGAGGAAAGCCTGGCATCAGGGTCGGGTGGCTCGGATACGACGGTTGAATTCCGCAATGGGACTAAAGGGCTTGTGTCCCTGTTCTGGCTGCCCGGCGACGGCACGCGCAAGCCTTACGGCACGGTCGGCCCTGGAGAAAGCCGCGAAATGCACACGTACAGCGGCCACTGGTGGCTGGTGACGACCGAGGGCGGCACACCGCTGGCGGTCTTTGTCGGCGAAGACAACCCCGGCATTGCTAACATCCCCGCAAAGCCGAAGGAGTAACCCACTTGAACTTGAACGGCAACAATTTTATCGGACAGCGCCTGTCCGCCCTCGGTACAGCGACTTTCACAGGTACAGAAGCCGCCACCGGCAAGGCGCTGGAAGCCATGTTCCACGAGGCCGCGCCCGGAGAACTCATACAAGCTGCTGATTTGGCTGACAGCGCGGCGGCTCCGTACCGCGCCGTGCCCGCCGCCCGCCGAGCCGAGTTTTTAGAGCGTATCGCTGAGGAGCTGCTGGCGCTCGGCGATGACTGGATTGCCATTGCCCACGCCGAAAGCGGCCTGCCGAAAGCGCGGCTGACCGGCGAGCGGGCGCGAACCATCAATCAGCTCAAGCTGTTCGCTGAAGTCATCCGCGAGGGTTCCTGGGCAGACATACGCATTGATACGGCCCAACCGGACCGGAAGCCGCTTCCGCGCCCGGACCTGCGCCGGATGCTGATCCCGCTCGGGCCGGTTGCCGTGTTCGGGGCCAGCAACTTTCCGTTTGCGTTCTCCGTGGCAGGCGGCGACACGGCTTCGGCACTGGCAGCGGGCTGTCCTGTCGTAGTCAAGGCGCACCCGGCGCACCCCGGCACTTCCGAGCTGGCCGCCCAAGCGATTTTGGCCGCCGCCAAAGCTCTGGGAATGCCCGACGGCGTGTTCTCGATGCTCCACGGCGGCGCGGAAATTAGCCTTGCATTGCTGCGTCACCCCCAAATCACCGCCGTCGGCTTCACCGGCTCGCTCAAAGCAGGCCGCGCCCTCTATGACGCGGCGGCGGCGCGGCCTGTGCCAATCCCTATCTATGCCGAAATGGGCAGCGTCAACCCGGTGTTCGTGCTTCCCGGCGCACTCAAAGAGCGCGGCGCGGCTCTCGCGGCGGGGCTGGCGCAGTCAGTGACGCTCGGTGTCGGGCAGTTCTGCACCAACCCTGGATTAGTCGTCGGTCTTCGCAGTGACGCTCTGAGTGGCTTCCAAACCGAAGTCGCGCAGGCGGCCGGGAAAACCCCGCCCGGCGTCATGCTGACTCCGCGTATCCGCGAAGCCTACGACGCAGGCCGGGCGCGGCTGGAACAGACGGCAGGTGTGACGCGCGAAACAAGCGACTCCCACGCATCTGTCTTTTCCGTTCCTGCGGACATCCTCCTGAACACGCCCACGCTGGCCGAGGAAGTCTTTGGGCCGTCCACGCTGATGGTCGCCTGCACGGACCCCGCGCAGATGGCGGCAGTCGCACATGGTCTGGAAGGACAGCTGACTGCCACAGTTCACGGCACGTCCGAAGACTTCGCCGCGTTCGCGGACGTGATTGCCATTCTGGAAACCCGCGTGGGCCGGATACTGTTCAACAGCTTCCCGACCGGCGTGGAAGTCAGCCCCGCGATGCAGCACGGTGGGCCGTACCCCGCCTCCACCGACAGCCGCACGACCTCGGTAGGCACGGCTGCTTTGCTGCGTTTCGCCCGCCCCGTCTGCTGGCAGGATGCCCCTGAATCGCTCCTGCCGGTGGCTTTGCGCGATAGAAACCCGGATGGCCTGTGGCGTCTGGTCAACAGCCGGTGGACACAGGATGCTCTTGCCTGATGCCCGCGCTGACTACGCCGCCGCCAGATGCCGTTTTTGGGCTTCCAGCACGGCCAGCGCGGCCAGATTGACGATGTCTTTGACCTCGTCGTCGCGCTGAAGAACGTGAACCGGCTTTCGCATCCCGACGAGGATGGGGCCGATCACTTCCGCCTGCGCGAGCTGCTGCACTAATTTGTAGCCGATATTGCCCGCTTCCAGACTGGGGAAAATCAGAACGTTGGCCTCGGCTCCCAGACGATTGAAGGGGTACGTGCCGTTCAGAATTTCAGCAACCAATGCCGTGTTCGCCTGAAGCTCGCCGTCGACCGGTAGGTCCGGGGCGCGGGCGGCCAGCAGCTCGGCGGCGCGGCGCATCTTGTCGGCGCGGGGGTGGCGGACGCTGCCGAAGTTTGAGAACGACAGCATGGCAATACGCGGCTTGATTTCAAAGCTTCGCGCCAGCCGGGCGGTCAGCAGGGCGATCTCCACCAGCGTTTCAGCGTCGGGGTCAATGTTGACCGTGGTGTCGGCGAAAAACAGGACTTTCTGGCGCGTGGCAACCAGGTAGACTCCCGCGACGGTGCGCCCGCCCGAGGCGGCCCCGATAATTTGCAGCGGCGGGCGCAGGCCCTCGGAATAGTGCGACGTCAGGCCCGTCACCATGCCGTCAGCTTCGTCCAAATCCACCATCACCGAGCCGAAATAGTCCGGGCGCACCACCATTTCGTCGGCCTCACGCCGCGTCACCCCTTTGCGCTCCCGAAGCAGCATCAGGTGCGCGGCGTAGTCGTCCCGCCGGTCGGAGCGGGCGGGGTCAACCACTTGCACGCCCTTCAAATCCAGCAGCATGGCGGCGGCTTTGGCGGAGATCACGCCTTGATTACCCAGCAAAATAGGTTCAGCAAGGCGCTCTTCGGCAAGCTGATAGGCTGCCCGGATCATCTTTTCGTTTTCGCCCTCGGACAGCACAATCCGCCGGGGATCGCTTTTGGCTTTGTTCAGCACAATCCGCATCATTTCGCGGGATTTGCCCAGCCGCGCTTCGAGCTGCTCGGGGTATTTTTCTAAATCAATGGCGACACGGGCGACACCCGACTCCATCGCCGCCTGTGCCACGGCGGGGGCAACCCAGAGCAAAACGCGGGGGTCGAGCGGCTTGGGGATCAGATAATCCGGTCCGAAGCGCAGGGTGTCCAGCCCGTAGGCTTTGGCGACGGCATCCGGCACGTCTTCCCGCGCCAGCGCGGCCAGAGCGCGGGAGGCGGCGATCTTCATAGTCTCGTTGATTTCGGTCGCCCGGACATCGAGCGCCCCCCGGAACAGAAACGGAAAGCCCAGCACATTGTTGACCTGATTGGGAAAGTCCGAGCGGCCTGTGGCGACAATGGCATCGGGCCGGGCGGTCCGCGCCTCTCGGTAGCCAATTTCCGCGTCCGGGTTCGCCAGCGCAAAGATAATCGGGGAGGGGGCCATCGCCGCGACCATTTCCGGGGACACAATCCCGCCCGCCGAAAGGCCGATGAACACATCCGCGTGGGCCAAAGCCTCCGCCAGCGTCCGGGCCTCCGTGTCCGCCGCGAACTCGGCTTGTATCGCATCCAGCGGCGGCTGCCGACCCGTCCGCAGGACGCCGTGAATATCCACCATCACAATGTTCTGGCGGACTGCGCCAAGCTCCGTGTAGTACCGGGCCGAGGCAATCGCCGCCGCTCCGGCCCCGCTGAATACAATTTTGACGTCTTCCAGCCGTTTGCCGACCAGTTCCAAAGCGTTCAGAAGCGCCGCGCCGGTGATAATTGCCGTGCCGTGCTGATCGTCATGGAACACCGGAATTGCCATCGACGCCCGCAGCCGGGCCTCAATCTCAAAGCATTCCGGGGCTTTAATATCCTCTAAATTGATGCCCCCAAAGCTCGGCTCCATCAGCCGGACGGCCTGAATAAACTGCTCCGGGTCCTGCGTGTCCAGCTCCAAGTCAATCGAGTCCAAGTCCGCAAAACGCTTAAACAAAAGCGCCTTGCCTTCCATGACCGGCTTGCTCGCCAATGCCCCGATATTGCCCAGCCCCAGCACAGCGGTTCCGTTGGTGATGACAGCCACCAGGTTGCCTCGTCCGGTGTACAAAAACGCATCATCGGGCGTCTGCTGAATGGCAAGGCACGGCGCGGCAACGCCGGGGGTATAGGCCAGCGCGAGGTCCTGCTGGGTGAAACACGGCTTGGTGGGGACAATTTCCAGCTTCCCGTGCGGCGCTTTGCGGTGATATTCCAGCGCATCAATATCAATAGGGTTCATAGCCCTATGATAACACATTTTTTGTTGTGCGCGAGTCGTCGGTTTTTCAAAGCGCGTGCGTCATAAAGACTGATATGGCAGACAGAGCATCAGAAAATCACCTGCGGACAAGGCTGACAGAGCAGGCGCAGGGCGGTGACAGGGCCGCCTTCAACACGCTTGCCTCCCACTACCGCCCGCTGCTTTTCGCTTTGGCCTTCCTGCGAACCAGCCACACCGAAGAAGCCGAAGACCTCGTGCAGGAGATATTGCTGAAAGCCTGGGAGAAGCTGCCGACCCTTCATTCCCCCGTGCTCTTTCTGCCGTGGCTGAAAACAATCACGGCGAATGCCTGCACAAGCTGGCATCGCCGTTCCCGGTTTCTGCCGAAGCTCCTTGAGGAAGAAGCTGCTTCGGGGCTGACTTCTGACCGGGGCCGCCCGCTGGAACAGCTTCTGCTGCGAGAACAGCAGCGCGAGCTGCATGACGCCCTGCTGATGCTCCCGAAGGCAAACCGAGTTGCCCTGCTCATGCACGTCTTGGGCGGCTCGTCTTACGAGGACATTGCGGCCTCCGTCGGCGTCCCCGCCACAACCGTGGAGGGCCGGATTTACCGCGCCCGGCGGCAGTTGGAACGCCTGCTGCGCGACGCCCCTATCGCTACTACGCAACGACTTACAGGAGAAACTTTCATGTCTAAAGAAAAATCTCTGCCGCGAATAGCCCGCGCTGACCAGGCACAGCCGCCCGCACTTGCCCTGTTCACACGGCATTTTTCTATCATGATCGATGCCGGAGTCAGCATCATGCGTGCCCTGGACGCTCTCACCGAAGCCCCGCTGCCTTATGGTCCGGCGGCACAGGGCATTATGGCGAGGGTGGAAAACGGCGCGATGCCGTCCGAAGCCATGTCGGACCGCCCTGATCTGTTCTCAGAACCCTATATTATGATGATCCGGGCCGGTGAGATGGGTGAGATTTTGGACGAGACCTTACGGCGAATGGTCAAAGTCATGACGAAAGAATGGCAGCTCGCCCGCCGCTGTCCCGCAGGCGAAGAGCCGCTTCTGCTCCTCCACCCGGCAGGGACACCCCACCCGAAGGACTGGGGCAAGATGTCGGAGTACCAGCACACGGTGACGCTGGCCCTCTTCTTTGAGACGTTTGGGATGCTGCTCCAATCGGGGGTGCCTATTCTCAGGACGATGGAAACGCTCACCTCTCTTTTGCCTGCCGCGCAGCGGGCGGGGTGGGCACAGGTTCGCCAGGCGGTTGCCGAAGGCAAGCCCATGTTTTCAGCGATGGAAGCGATGGGCATCTTTCCGCGCTTTGTGCTGGCGATGGTACGTGTGGGCGAAGTCTCCGGCAGCCTGGATACCATTTTCCCCCGGCTGTCCGAGGCATTCGAAGATGATCTTGATTACAGAGAGTGACATTTTCCAAAAATCTGTGCTATAATATAGGGCAGACTATTTTAATCACGTAAACCAAACTGACAAGGAAGCAGCACTGAATATGGGAAAAGCAAAATTCAATCGTGATAAGCCTCATGTAAACATTGGAACCATCGGGCACGTCGACCACGGCAAGACGAGCCTGACAGCGGCCATCACCAACGTTCTGGCAAAAGCCGGCGGCGCGACGGCCCGCTCCTATGCCTCCATCGATGCCGCCCCCGAAGAGCAGGCACGCGGCATCACCATCAATACCGCCCACGTCGAGTACGAGACCACCGCCCGCCACTATGCTCATGTGGACTGCCCCGGACACGCCGACTACATCAAGAACATGATCACCGGAGCCGCCCAGATGGACGGTGCCATCCTGGTCGTGTCCGCCGCCGATGGCCCCATGCCCCAGACCCGCGAGCATATCCTGCTGGCGCGTCAGGTGGGCGTTCCCTCTATCGTCGTGTTCCTCAACAAAGCGGACATGGTGGATGACCCGGAGCTTGTGGAGCTGGTGGAGCTTGAAGTGCGCGAGCTTCTCTCGAAGTACGAGTTCCCCGGCGACGACTGCCCGATCATTGTGGGTTCTGCGGTGAAGGCGCTGGAAGGCGATCAGTCGGAGATCGGGGAGCCTGCGATCCTGAAGCTGATGGAAGCGGTGGACTCGTTCATTCCGACGCCGGAGCGTGATGTGGACAAGCCGTTCCTGATGCCGGTGGAAGACACGATGACAATCACGGGTCGCGGGACGGTCGCGACGGGCCGTGTGGAGCGGGGCGTGCTGAAGGCGGGTGAGCAGATCGAGATTGTGGGCATCCGGGAAGCGACGAAGACGACGGTGGCGACTTCTATGGAGATGTTCCGCAAGACGTTGGACACGGTTCAGGCGGGTGACAACGCGGGCATTCTGCTTCGCGGTGTGGAGCGCAAGGACATCGAGCGCGGTCAGGTGCTGGCAAAGCCGGGTTCGATCAAGCCTCACACGAAGTTCGAGGGTGAGGTTTATATCTTGTCGAAGGAGGAGGGTGGTCGTCACACTCCTTTCTTCAAGGGGTATCGTCCTCAGTTCTACTTTCGGACGACGGATGTGACGGGCAATCTGGACCTGCCGGAAGGTGTGGAGATGGTGATGCCTGGGGACAACGTGACGATTGGTGGGGAGTTGATCTCTCCGATTGCGATGGAAGAGGGGTTGCGGTTTGCGATCCGCGAGGGCGGCCACACGGTCGGTGCGGGCGTCGTTACCAAAATTATCGCTTAGTCATCGTTTAGTTTATTGGGCCAGGGCGGCTTAACCGCCCCGGCCACTCAGAGTTGGGAGTATCATGGCAAACGAAGCGCGTGTTATCATCACGCTGGCGTGCAGCGAGTGCAAAGAGCGCACGTATGCAACCACCAAAAACAAGCGTCAGCACCCGGAGCGCCTGGAGCTGAACAAATACTGCCCGCGCTGCCGGGTTCACCGTCTGCACCGCGAAGCGAAGTAGACATTTCTGTCCGGGGGCGGGTATACTAATCCCGTCCCTAACTGGACACTACAATTAAATACTGGGAGTTTAGCACAGTTGGTAGTGCGTTCGCCTCCAAAGTGAAAGGTCGCGAGTTCGAATCTTGCAACTCCCGTCACACAGCCGCCGCTCTGATTTCAGGGCGGCGGCTGTTTTTCGTTAAACAGCACCTATGCTTTTCTGGAACAAACGCCTCTGGCTGCTCGGTTTGCTGCTGGGCAATGGTGCGGGCCTTCTGCTTCTGCTCAGTGGAAACCCCATTACGCGCCGGTTCCTGGAAACTGCCTTTCCCTACACCGCGTTCGGCTACTACACAGGTGACTTTCTGCTGGCGCTCGGTCTGGGCTTGGGCGGCTTCGTTTTCCCGGCCATCCTGACGTGCCTTGCCCGGCGTTTCTATGCCCTTTGGGGTCTTCTGCCCATTTGCCTGCTGGTGCTCTGGATTGTTACAGGCAAAGCTCTCAACCACACGCTCCCTAATCTCTTCAATCCTTTTTGGCCTTTGCCGCTCGTTATCTTCCTCTGCTGGGCCATTTCTTGCGGCTCTATCTCCCTGTTTCGCTTCGTCCGGCAGAAGTATTTTTCCCGCCCCGCTGTCGCCCCCATGTTTGGTCCGCCTCGGCGTCGGCGTCGGTTGCTGCCCGCGCTTCTTCTGGTGTTCCTGGCATTAGTAGGGCTGGGGACGTATAACCGGAAATATCCGCTGACCAAAGAGTTTGTCTTTTCAGCTACCTGTCCGCTGGACCATCCAATCCGGGTTCCACTGCTGAAACAGGGGGCCAAACTTCTTGTAAAAGTGAATAACCACACCGACGACGAGGCCCTGTTCCAATTAGATACAGGGTCGACTTCTGTTTCCTGGCCCCGAAATCTATGTCTCACTGGAAAACCGCTGGGTACATACAGTGAGAATTGTGATGTCCTGGGAGCCTGCGTCAAGGGTCGAACCATTGTGCTGCCGCAGCTTCAAATTGGCAACTATAGAGTGGTAAATTTGCCGACCGAAATGAGCGATACAACCAACGGATTGTTTTGTCCCCCCGCACAGGAGGACTCGGAGCCGCTGCTGGGTAACCCTGCGTTTACGCGCACAGTGCTGACTGTGGATTACAAAAATGCAATGCTGACAATCCAAAATCCCGCGTATGACTTTACACATCAGAGCCGAAAGGCAGGGGATTATGTTCTGGAAATGGGCTGGCAGAGCAACTACTCCGATAAAGAGTGGCAAAACAGTTTTTATGGCACACCGGCAATTCAAGTCGCGGTCAATGGCGCACCGCTTTGGTGTACGCTCGATACAGGCTGGGGTGGCCCGGAAATGGGGCTGACACGAAACTTCGTAGATAAGCACCCTGCCATCAGCCGGGCGCGGCGTGACCGAATGCCTCTCAATGCTGCCAACAGCTCGGCGGAGATAAATCGGCTTCACGATCTCCACTTGACTATCCCCTGTTTTTGGCCGCCGCACGCAAAGCCGATTGCCCTGAAGGTAGACGCGGCGGTGACACCAACGTTAGCAGGCGGTCCCCCGGAAGGTTCGGCAATGATTGGCTTGACGCTCATGGAACGCTACCGAATTACGATTGATTATGGACGCGGGCGCATTCTGCTGGAACCGTATGACCGGGCTGTGCCGGGGCAAAAGCAGGAAAAGGTGGGGGCGGGCGCGAAACAGTAGGACATGAATATACGGAGCAGGCAAATCTGGCTGGCGGCGGCGGTGGGGGTTGGACTGGGGAGCGCCCTGCTGGGGGCGGGGTGCAAGACGAAATCCGATGGCGGGGATGGGGCGCGGGTGCGGCTCATCAATGCCGCGCCGAATGCGGACGGGCTGACGGTTTCGGTAAACGGGGAACGGGCTTGGAAGAACGCGGCCTACCGAAGCAGCTCAGGCTATCAGACGATTGCCGCTGGAACGTATCCCGTTCGCATGGACGCCGCGAAGCTCGGCGCGGTCCCGGCCCGTTCGCTGTCCTTTGAGAAAGGGCACGCCTACACGGTGCTGGCGCTGGGGCGGAACATCAGAGGTTCGGGGCCGAGACTTGAAGTCTTTGAAGACGGAACAGAACCGCCGCCGGCGGGCCGGGCGGTGCTGCGCTTAATCAATGCTTCAACGAACGGCATCCCGCTGGACCTGGTGGTCAACAGCATCGTAGCGGCCAAAGGCGTCACGTTCGGCGGGGGCAGCACGGCGCTTGCCCTGGACGGCGGCGCATATGACTTGCAGGTCGTGGCTTACGGCACGGCGGATGTGCTGGCCGGGCCGGTGTCCCTGCGCCTGGAGCCGGGCCAGTCGTACACATTGGTGGCGATAGGGGACCCGAGCGACGGCAGCCTGAGCCTGGAAGCGTACCCGGACTCCAAGTAGCCGCCGGGGCTATTTGTCGCGCTCGATTACTTGCCGCGCTCAATATAGTCGCAGGCGCGGCGGTAAGCCGTCGTCAAGTAGTCGGTCATCAGCAGCTCGCGGCTGTTTTCGTAATACCATTTGACGCGCTCGCCTAAATTTTCATCGGGGTCGCCGATCTGGTAGGTCCCGATTTCGCGGGGCAGGACATACGCCCGGTCGGTGGCGGTGTCGATGGCTTTAAACGTGATCTTGAAGATGTGGTCTTTGTCCTTGAAGTTCTCGTCCCACGCCATCGTGACATTGTATTCGCGGCCATCAATGCAGTGATACAGGCTTTTCTTTTCCATAAGCTCCTAAAGTTGTTTACAATTAGTCTTCATAACGGGCCGTTCGCAGCAGGACCATCAGGCACGGGCCGCCGGACACGACCGCGATGTTATTGTCCCGGCAGGCGGCCACAGCGGCCTCGGATTCCGCGCCGGGCTGCATCCAGATATTTTTGATCCCGAGGCGGGCGCACTCTTCCACCACCGACTTGCTGACGGCGGGCGGCACAATCAGCACGGCGACCTCGGGGACGCCGGGCAGGGTGTCGAGCGTGGGGAAACACGGGTCGCCGTCCACTTCCGCCGCGCTCGGGTTGACCGGCCATACCATCTTGCCCGCCGCTTTGACGGCTTTGTAGACGAGAAAGCCATACTTGGCCGGGTCTCGGGATGCGCCGACGACGGCATAGGTCTTGGCGTTCAGCATGGCGGTCATTTCGGGTGTCATGGCCTTCGTGTCTCCCCGGCAGGAACGAAACTAGTCTCTGTCATGGTATCCTTTTTAGGGGGGCGCTGTCAAGCCCTCCCTCTATTCTCCGTAGGAGTTAAGTTATCATGTCTCGTTTCTCAGCCCCTCTGACCCTCGCCGCCGCCTGCCTGGCCCTGCTGCCCGCCGCTGTTCTGCCAGCCGCCGCCCGGCCCGTCCTCATGCAGAGTCCGCCCCCGCCGCTGGCTGCCGGCACGCACGCCCCGGCGTTCTCCGTAAAGACCACCACCGGCAAAACGCTCACCCTGAAGTCCCTGCGCGGCAAAGTGGTTCTGATGGACTACTGGGCTACCTGGTGCGGCCCCTGCCGCATGGCGACCCCGACCCTGCAATCCCTGCACAAGCGGTTTGGCCGCAAAGGACTGGCCGTAGTCGGCATGAGCGTGGACGATGCTCGCTCGGTCTCTCGGGTGAAGCCTTTTATGAAAGCCTTCCATGCCACCTACACCATCACCACCTCGCCTGATGCCAACCAGAAAGCCGCTTATGCCTACAAGGCGGACCTCTTGCCGTCGCAGTATTTGATTGACAAAAAAGGCATCGTCCGCTGGAGCCAGGCGGGCTATTCGCTGCATGAGAAAGCAATGCTGTCCAAGATGATCAAAAAGCTGCTGGCTGAAAAGGGATAGGTCAAGCGGCCCGGCGTTGACAAAACAGGCCCTAAACGGTATCATAACTCAACACTCCCCGTTTAAAAACGCACGTTAAGGACCCACGATGGCAACTCCCCGTCAGGTTCGAGGCCGCATCCGCGTCGCCAAGAACATTCAGCAGATCACCAAAGCGATGAAAATGGTCGCCGCCGCCCGCCTGCGACGCGCTCAGGAAGCGGTCGGCGCGGCGCGGCCCTATGCCGAAAAGATGCGCGATGTTATGGCAAGCCTCGGCACGAGCGGTGGGAGCAGCGTGCAGCATCCGCTCCTGCGCCGCACCGAAGGCGAGCCAGCCCGTATCGGCATTCTTCTGGTCACTGGCGACCGGGGCCTGTGCGGGGCCTACAATTCCAGCGTCATCCGCCGCGCCTCTGACCTCGTGCGCCCCTTCGGCCCCGAGCGGGTCAAGATGGTGTGTGTCGGCAAAAAGGGCGCCACGTTCTTCCGCCGCCGGGGCTACGACATCGTGGCCGAGCATCCCGTGCCTGCCACCGGCATCAGCTTTTCCGAGGCGCAGGCCCTCGCCCGGACGGGCCGCGAGCTGTTTGCGGGGGGCGAGATCGATGCCCTGTACCTCATCTACACCCAGTTCCTGTCCGCCATGAGCCAGCGCCCGCAGACGCTCGCCATTCTGCCGATCCAGCCTCCCGAAGCCGATCCGAACGCGGCAGCCAGCGGCCCGGTCGCCGACTACGATTTCGAGCCGAACCCCGAGCAGATTTTAGGCAGCCTGCTCCCGCGCTACGTGGACACGCAGGTCTATCAGGCCGTTATTGAAAGCGTCGCCTCCGAACACGGCGCTCGCATGACTTCCATGTCCGCCGCCACCGACAACGCCGGGAAAATGATTTCCAGCCTGACCCTCATCCTGAACCGCGCCCGGCAGGCCGCCATCACCAAAGAGATCGCCGAAATCGTCGGCGGCGCAGAGGCACTGAAGTAATCAGGCAGCAGAGGCAGGGAGGCAATTATGAACATCGACGGCAAAACGATCTGGCAAGTTGCCGCAGGCAATGGCAAGAACACGCATTTTGTGAATCTCTGTTTAGAGAAAGATGTTATCATCTTCGGGCCGGGGCGGCACGGTCCCTGGCCGGATTGCAAAATGCCGATGCTTGCTGACATAGAGAACCGGTGGACCACAACCAAAGCGGGCATTATCAAACGCTTCGCTGAGGACTTAAAGCCTGGCGATCTTGTTGTCCTCCGTATAGGCACACAAAAAGCTTACGGTGTCGGTGAGATTGTCGGCGATTACGGGTTTAGTGAGCTTTTTGGCAAAGTTGAGACATCTACCAGTGGCGTGACATGGGACTTGCAGCATTACCGCCGAGTGCGCTGGCTGTGGCATCAGCATGGAGAGCCGAAAGTCTTCCCTGTCTATGCGCTGAAGTTTGGAAGTTCAGTGCAGCATCTTATCTCGCCAGAAGTACGTCACTGGCTGAACTTGCTCGATATTCCCGAAGAAGCCCATGACCGGTCTTTGCTGCCTCTGTGAAATGGCCCCTGCCCCCAGAATGAATTCTGGGGCTGACGAGAGCGATTGTCCGTCTTCGCGGACATAAGAGAGGCGTCATTAATAGGTTCCTATGTCCACAAAGGTGGACAATCGCCTTTCGCAGCCCCGGATTTTAATCCGGGCGTAAGGCTGCGTGACATCAGTGAGAAATCCTTTGTGGTCAATACCTTAAAACTGCAAGCACAAGATAATTTTCTTTCTATCGCCATCGACGAAAACGGCTGGGCCGAACTGACGCTGACAGGTCCAGAGCGTATCTACCTCGGGGCGGACACCTGGCAGGTGATCGGGCCGAGGCTTCTGAGTTATCTCCGCACTGGTGACGTGTCAGGCCGCGCTTATGACAGCCGCATTAACGGCTACCCTGTCGCCTGTCTCCTGACTCTCTCGGAGGCGCATCATACTCTGTATGTTGCACAGTCGGGTTCAGACGGTCTTTTGTTCTGGCAGGATGCCGGATCGCCTGCGCTGCCCATTACCGCGATGCGCCTGTCGCCGGAGCGGTGCGCTCAGTGGCAGGAGAGTTTGGCCGCGTCGTTAGCGCCTGCAAAAACGCTGGTCCTGTCAGGACGCTAAACGAAGCCGCGAAGCGCGGGGCAGGCCGGTTGGCCTGCCCCGTTTGCTTGACACCCTTCCGGCTTTTCGGCTATACTTAAAGTCCATTAGCGGATTTTTTCACAGATTAACAAACGGTGACTAGATTTAAACCGTATGAGAATCTAACAGAACTTATTCAGAACTTATTTACACGCAAGTTTCCCCCAAAGGAGAGAGAAATCAACATGGCTGTCGGTAAAATTGTGCAGGTGCAGGGACCCGTGGTGGACGCAAAGTTTGCGCCGGGCGAGCTGCCTAACATCCTCAACGCGCTGCTGATTGACAATGCCCAGACGAAAACGGAGCTGACTGTGGAAGTCGCGCAGCACCTGGGCAATGACGTGGTGCGCTGCATTGCGATGTCGTCTACAGACGGCCTGACACGGGGCCTTGATGTCACCGACACCGGCGGAGCCATTTCGGTCCCGGTCGGCATCGAGACACTGGGGCGCGTGTTCAACCTGCTCGGCAAGCCTATCGACGAAAAAGGGGACATGGCCCCCGACCAGAAGCGTTACCCGATCCATCGCCAGGCCCCGTCGCTGGAAGATCAGGCGGCGACCATTGAGATTCTGGAAACCGGCATTAAAGTCATTGACCTGCTGTGCCCGTACCCGAAGGGCGGCAAAATCGGACTGTTCGGCGGCGCAGGCGTCGGCAAGACCGTCACCATTCAGGAACTCATTCGTAATATCGCCGTCGAGTTCGGCGGCGTCTCGGTGTTTGCCGGGGTCGGCGAGCGCACCCGCGAGGGCAATGACCTGTGGCTGGAAATGTCCGAGACTGAGTTCAAGGACGCCGAAGGCAACACCGCCCATGTCATCGACAAGACCGCGATGGTGTTCGGCCAGATGAATGAGCCGCCCGGCGCACGCCTGCGGGTTGCGCTGTCGGGGCTGACGATGGCCGAGTACTTCCGCGACGAGCAGAACCAGGATGTGCTGCTGTTTGTGGACAACATTTTCCGCTTCGTGCAGGCCGGTTCCGAAGTCTCCGCACTGCTCGGGCGGATGCCTTCCGCCGTCGGCTATCAGCCCACGCTGTCGTCGGAAATGGGCGCATTGCAGGAGCGCATCACCAGCACCAAGACCGGCTCGGTCACCTCGGTGCAGGCGGTGTATGTCCCCGCCGACGACCCGACTGACCCCGCCCCGGCGACGACGTTTGCATTCCTTGACGCGACCACGTATCTGGAGCGCAGCCTCGCCGCTATCGGTATCTTCCCCGCCGTCGACCCGCTGGTGTCTACGTCGCGCATTCTGGACCCGAACATTGTCGGGCAGGAGCATTACGATGTGGCGCGGGGCGTCCAGCAGATTTTGCAGCGGTACAAAGAGCTTCAGGACATCATCGCCATTCTCGGCATTGATGAGCTGTCCGATGACGACAAGCTGATTGTGGGCCGTGCCCGCAAAATCCGCAACTTCCTCGGTCAGCCCTTCGCGGTGGCCGAGCAGTTCACCGGCCTGCCCGGCCAGTATGTGCGCCGCGAAGACACCGTGCGCTCGTTCAAGGCCATCTTAAACGGTGAGCATGACGACCTGCCCGAGCAGTCGTTCCTGAACTGTGGCCCGATTGAGCAGGCAGTGGAGAAGGCGAAGGCGATGGGGGCGTAGGTTTCCTGTCTCCGGGCGTGCCGGGGGTGTAAAAACCCCCGGCAAAGAAGCACCCTCCGGGTGAGGAGAAGAGCCGAAGCCGCTTGGTCTTTCTGCGTCTTTGTCCGAAGGACACATTCCCTGCCGGGGGGTTTTACACCCCCGGCACGGCACACCGAGCAAACAAACTTACCAAACAAACTATGGCAGCAACCTATACGTTAGATGTCGTGACCCCGGAGCGCATCCTGCTCTCCGAGACCGTCACACAGACCATCGCCCCCGGCGCGGAGGGCCAGCTTGGCATCCTTGCCAACCATTCCCCGCTGATGAGCGATCTGATCGCTGGCGAAGTGCGGGCGGACCTTGCGGACGGGCGCACAACAGTGCATATTATCATCTCTGGCGGCTTTCTGGAAATCGCTCCCGACGGCGGACGCACCACCATTTTAGCCGACAGCGCCGAGCGGTCAGACGAGATTGATGTGACGCGGGCCGAAGCAGACCTCGCCGCCGCCCGGCAGATGCTGGCCGACGCGGGCGGTGACATTGACAAAGAAGCGCAGGCCCGTCAGGCCGCCGCGTTTGCCGAAACCCGCCTGCGTGCCTCGCGGGGCGGCGGCCCATCGTAGCCCGGCGCGTCTTTCAGGAGGGGAACAACATCGTTGGCAGCCCAGAATACAAACAATTTGAATACAAACACGACGGCGCTGAAAGTCTGGCGCTTTCTTTTTGTCGGTGGCCTGCTGATTTTGGGCGGCATCCTCGGCTATCAGGCCGGACAGCAAATCGGCACACTGATTGGGAACTCCACCAGCACCAACCAGTTTGCCGTCGCCGCACGGGACAGCTTCACGACGGGAAACGGACGATGGGCCTTCCCAGCGGCTTTCACACTTCTCGGCGTGCTGTTCGCCCGGCTGATTTCTACACCTGCCTTTCGGTGGCTGATGCACACCGGTGACCGGCTCAAGGAAATGAAGGCCAATGAGAAAGTGGCGACGTTTTCTGGCGTTCTAATTGGTCTGCTGCTGACTATCATGCTGGTCACAGCGTTCCGTATCACCGGCCCATGGGGCTATTTTCTAACCGCCGTGGTGGGCGGCGTCCTGATTTATCTCGGCATTGTGGCGACATGGAGCATGAAGGACGAGTTGCGGTTTTTCCTGCCCGGCTCTATGCCGCTCCCCGCAGATGCCGCAGAGACTATCCCTGAACAGTGCAAGATTTTAGATACCAATGTCATCATTGATGGCCGCGTCGCCGACATCTGCCGGACGGGCTTCATTGAAGGGCCAATCTATGTGCCCGGCTTTGTGCTGGATGAGCTGCAGCATATCGCGGACTCCGCTGACAGCCTGAAGCGGGCGCGGGGCCGCCGGGGCCTGGATATTCTGAACCAGATGCGGACCGAGCTGAAAATGATGATCCGCACCTACGACAACACCGACCCGACCGACCGGGACGAGGTCGATGCCAAACTCGTTAAGCTTGCAAAAAAACTGGGCGGCAAGATCGTCACCAATGACTATAATCTCAATAAAGTCGCAGAGCTTCAGGGCGTGCCTGTTTTAAACATCAACGAGCTGGCGAACGCCGTCAAGCCCGTGGTTCTTCCCGGCGAAGAAATGCTTGTGACCATCATCAAAGAGGGTAAAGAGCAGAACCAGGGCGTTGCGTATCTCGACGACGGCACGATGATTGTGGTTGAGGGTGCGCGGCGGCGCATTGGCGAGACCCTGCCGGTCGTGACAAGCACCGTGCTTCAGACAGTGGCGGGCAAGATGATTTTCGCCAACATTCGCGGCAGCGAGGGCGACGAGGAAGAAGACGGTTATGACCGGGGTTTACGCGCTTATCCCCGCAGCGGGCCGCGCCGCAAGGTTCAGTGAGAATGGAAGTGCTGGCAACAAGCTCTTCGCGCCTCTGCTCGGGCAGCCCGTTCTACGCTGGACCGTGGAAGCATTTGCCACGCATCCGGCCATAGACGGCGTGGTTGTCGTGGCCGCCCCGGACGAAGTGGTTGCCTGCCGCGAGGCACTGGCTGGCCTGCCGAACGTGCTGGCTGTCGTCCCCGGCGGCGCGACCCGGCAGGCGTCCGTGGCAATGGGCCTGTTTTCGCTCGGCGGCGCTTCTGATGACTTGATCTTAGTCCACGACGGCGCACGGCCTCTCGTGACCGCCGCCGTCATCAGCCGCTGCCTCGAAGCCGCCCGGCAGAAGGGAAACGCCGTCGCCGCCCTGCCCGTCGCCGATACGCTCAAAGCCGTAGACGACGCGCAGACCGTGCAGCGCACCGTAGACCGCGAGGGCCTGTGGGCCGTGCAGACGCCGCAGGTGTTCACGGTGTCCGCGCTCTATGCCGCGCATACGCAGGCGCGAGACGCGGGCGGGCTGGGAACCGATGAAGCCTCGCTGGTGGAGATGTTTGGCGACGCCCCCGTGCATCTGGTCCCTGGCGACCCCGCGAACTTTAAAATCACCCGCCCCGAAGATTTGGCGCTGGCTGAAGCCGTGCTGTCCGCCCGTGCGAGTACCCCAATGCTCACTTCCTCTATGCCTATGGCTCCGCAAACCCGGATCGGCTTCGGCTACGACATTCACCCGCTTGTGGAAGGCCGTCCGCTAATGCTCGGCGGCGTCTCCGTCCCGAGCGAGCGCGGTCTGGACGGCCACTCTGACGCGGACGTTCTGCTCCACGCCCTCTGCGATGCCCTGCTCGGTGCGGCGGCCCTGCCGGACATCGGCCACCTGTTTCCCAACACCGACCCGGCCTACAAAAACATTTCCAGCCTCGTGCTGCTGCGCCATGTCTCTGCCCGAGTGGCTGAAATGGGCGGCATAGTCGTCAATGTCGACATGACTCTGATTGCCGAAGCGCCCAAAATCGCGCCTTACGTGGCTCAAATGCGTCAGGCCATCGCCGAAGCGTTAGCCATTGACCCGTCCCGCGTAGGCATCAAAGCCACCACCAACGAGGGCCTGGGGTCGCTGGGCCGGGGCGAGGGCATGGCCGCCCACGCCGTCGCGTCTCTGAGCCTGACACTATAAAGTTTCGACCGAACGAAAGGGGATCACACCATGAGCATAGCCGTTAGCGTCAAAGGCAAGCATCTGCAAGTCACCGAGGGCCTGCGCGAACACGCCGAAAAGCGCCTGCAAAAACTGGAAGTCTACTTCCAGAACATCCGCGAAGCTGTCGTTGTCGAGAGCGTCGAAGGAGCTATGCACCGCGTCGAAATCACTCTGGAAGGCGATGGCCTCCTCCTGCGCGGCGAAGAGCGCACGAGCGATATGTACGCCTCGCTGGACCGCGTGGTGGACAAACTAGAGCAGCGCCTCAAAAAGTTCAAGGCCAAGCACACCCACCTGCGGAACCATCAGCAAAGCCTTCGCACCAACATCGCCGCCGTCGACAGCATGGGCATCTCCGGCGTCCTGCCCGTCGAGACCGCGCTGGACGACGACCCCGGACCGCGCATCGTCCGCACCAAAGCCGTCACCATGAAGCCCATGGGCATCGACGACGCGGTGCAGATGCTGGAGCTGACCGACCACGAATGGTTCGTTTACCTCGACATGGACACCCACATGACCCAGGTGGTCTACCGCCGCCGCGACGGCAACTATGGGTTAGTTGTGCCCAAGATATAGAATCGGTGGAAGCAGGTTCCTAAAAAACCTGCTTCCTGCTATACTGTTCAGGGGAGAAAGTCAAATGAGTAACATACCAAAAAATAAGCCTCTTGACATTCCTGATGAGTTGCGAGAGGAAGCCGCCGAGACAATCAAGCAAGCCTTCCATGCGTTTGCAGACCACAACAAACGCATAAACGAAGGATTGGCTGCTTTTCACAAGGAGCAATTAGAAATCAAGGAGAGAATAAAACGTGGAGCAAATCGAACAACAGGCCGAATTGTATGATTTTCTTTATAAAGATGTCAATAGAATCGCTTCTTACTACGCTCAAATTTTCAACGGTAGGCTGTCAAGTTTGGAAAAGACAGCCACAGAGCGCAAGAGCGTAGATGTTGGCGGCAAACTCGATTTGCATCTTGTCTCAGGCGACCGCAAAGTCACAGAAGAAATATCAGACAGTGACAAGCGCACGATTGACCCGCATGATTTAATTGTGACTGATGTATTGTCATTTCTTGTCGCAAACGGTCATGCAGTTGACGATGTTGCGAAGGCGTCACATGGCTCTCTTGTCATCCTGAAAGGGACAGTTGTTTTTGTAGATCGATTAATTGCCGAAGTTGCTATGCTCGCCTTCGACGGTATGTCTAGCTCACAAAACACCAAGCCTAAGACCGCCGAGGAGAAAGCCACGTTACAAGGTCTCAAGGCTTTGAAGGAGGTTTTGCAGAAAATACCTATACCTTCGGCATTTATTCTGCAAACCGCTGATGAGGTCCAGGTCGTTGGCACAATCAAAGAAGCTGGCATGGAAGAAAACATTTCGAATTACTACTTCAAGCATGGCACGGCAGGTTTGGCTGATGTTTTCATGATTGGCATCAAAGAGGTGTCTTCTCCTTCATTTGCTTTGCCTGATACCCAACTGATCGGCGCAGGGCAGCTCATGGCACAGGCCCTCAGCGATATGCTCTTTCCGCCTGAAGCTATCCGCGTCACTCCCATTGCCTTGTTTCGCAAGTTGTTCTAGGAGTTTATTGACCACGCATCGGCAAGAAATTTTAGGAGGAAAGTGAATGAGCCTGAAAATAAATTGGGTGGTTTTCGCTTCAGCTGTTATGGTCTTTTTGCCAGTCGCCCACGCCTGTCCGCCTCAAAAATCCAGTTCGGCTTACCCGGCTTATTATCCGGCGAAAGTCCCGATCAAAGTCGGCATTCTTGGGCGGGGACACACGCTTCAAACATCTTATCTTCTCGGGTCGAAATATTGGAAATCTTTGCCAGCCAAAACACGCAAAAATTTAAATACATGGACCAAGTTTTGCCGGTATGCCCAAGACCATGAGGGGGTTCCCGGTCTTTATGCAAAAGAGGCTGCGCGGAAGCAGGGCTGAGGCAGGTGTCTGAGGCACAGTCTTGTTTGGCATTTTCTCGTCCGCCAATGCGACACTGAAAGCAAGGCTATGAATTATTTAGACGATCCTGCGCGTGAGCCTCTTATCCGTCAGATTTTGCGAGCAGATACGCTCCCTGAAGTTCATGCCGCACTCACAGCCCTCCGCCAATGGCGTCAGCGTTATCCTAACGATTCGGGCATAGTTGACGGAGGCGAACAGTTGTCACTGATGGAAGATGCGCTCATGGAAGACGACTCGCCGCCCGGCCAATCACCTTCCTGGACAGAGTGGCAGAAGCTAGAATATCTGGTGATGGGGGCGCGGACAGTGCCGGAAATCAGTGCCGCTCGCTGCGCCTTGAGCGATTGGCTGGAAGCCCCCTCCGAGGAAATAGAGAGAGGCTACATAGACACGCTGTTTCTGCTGCTGGATGTGGTAGAGGAGCAGGAGCCTACCGAGCGTTTCGTGGAAGTATCGAAGCGTGAGCTGGCTGGACATCACGCTTGAAGAAGCAAAACCTGCCGCCGAGCGGGCGGCATGGCTTTACACTCATTGAGCTACTGGTCGTTCTTGGTATCCTCGCTCTGCTGGCTGCTATACTGCTGCCTGTGTTTCTGACTGCGCGGGAGCGAGCTAAAGCGACCGCTTGTGCCAGCAATCTGCAACAGTTGCATTTGGCATTCAGCCAGTATGCGGCTGACAACAATGGTTTTGTGCCGCCTTATATGGCCTTTGGCCTTCCCGGTAGCCACATTGGGCTGAATTTTAAAGCCCAGACTGTCGCGTGGAGTGATCAAACAAAGCAATGTATCGAAAGCGTGAACCCTTACGCGCATTCTCTCAAAATATGGTACTGCCCCTCCGACCCGCAGGCTGACATTGGGTTCTACTTATCGAGTTATGAGTTTGCAGGCTTCCAATTTGGCGCATCCGCTCAAGATATTATTCCGTATTCAATGAGTGAATATCCGGGTGCGGTGATACTGAGAGAAGCGGGTTGGGGAAGATTTCCTGCTTCTAATGGGAAATACTCTCATCGCGGTCAGTATAACATCGCTTATTATGACGGCCATGTAAAGCTTTGTCCTGTCCCGGATAGCACAACTGAGCAGTAAATTAAACAATTCAAGGAGAAACACAGACGTTATGAAAATTGGTATGCTGACCGGCGGCGGGGATTGCCCCGGATTGAACCCGGCCATTCGGGGCGCGGTGCTGCGCCTCTTAGACTACGGCGATGAGGTGATCGGCTTCACGCAGGGCTGGAAGGGCCTCGTGGAAGGCAACACCGAGGCACTAACTTTGGAGCGGGTGGAAGGGATTATCAGCGAGGGCGGGACCATCCTGCGCTCATCGCGCACCAACCCGTTCGCCAAAGGCAAGGAAGACCAACTGGAAGCGGTGCTGGCGAACCTCAAAAAGTTTGAGCTGGATGCCCTGATTTGCCTCGGCGGCGAGGATACGCTGGGGGTCGCCTCCAAGCTTTACACGCAGCACGGCGTCAAGACCGTCGGTGTGCCCAAGACGATGGACAACGATTTAGACCTCACGGACTACACGTTCGGCTTTGATTCGGCGGCGTCGGTGGCTCTGGAGTCCATTGACCGCCTGCGCGACACGGCGAAATCGCATGACCGCGTGATTGTCGTCGAAATCATGGGCCGTCATGCTGGGTGGACCGCGCTGTGGGCGGGGGTCGGCGGCGGGGCGGATTATATCGCTATTCCCGAAGTGCCGCTGGATATGGACGCCCTGTGTGCCCATCTGGAAGCCAACTACAAGCGCGGCAAGACCTGGGGCATTGTGTCGGTCAGCGAAGGTGTCGAAATCGCAGGCGTACAGAAGTCCGATGACGCCGCTTTAGACGCCTTCGGCCACCATCAGCTTGGCGAAGTCGGCATTGGCCCGGCGATTGCCAAAGAGATTGAAAAGCGCACCGGCATCCCGACCCGTGATGTGGTCCTCGGCCATGTCGTGCGCGGCGGTTCGCCCACGCTCTTTGACCGCATCCTCGGAACCCGAGTCGGCATCAAAGCCGCCGAGCTTGTCCATGAAGGCCAGTTCGGCGTGATGGTCGCCCAGCAGGGCACAAACATCGTGGCCGTGCCCATTCAGGACGCCGTCAAGCAGTGGAAGCTGGTTTCGCCCGCGCTGTATGACGAGTTCCTGACGACGTTTAATAAGTAAGACGACGAATAGGCGAGGGGTTGAAAACCCCTCGCTAGGAGAAGCACCCTTCGGGTGAAGGAATAGGTCAGCAAACACAGGCTCCTCTCTTCCGTCCGCAGGACGCCTTACCTAGCGAGGGATTTTCAATCCCTCGTCTTCTCTCCAACGCCATGCCTCTTGACCTCATCAGCTTGGGCGAAGCCCTGATTGACCTGCCCGCCGGGCAGTCCGGTGTCTCACTGACTGACGCCCGCACGTTCGCCAAAGTCCCCGCCGGGGCGACGGCCAATGTCGCGGCGGCAGCGGTGCGGCTCGGTCTGAGCGCGGCGTTTCTGAGCCGGGTGGGGGACGACCCGTTTGGCGAGGCGATTATTGAGACGTTCAGGGCACAGGGCGTAGACGTGTCGCACGTCATCAAAGACGCGGCGGCCCGAACCGGCCTTGCCTTTGTTTCGGTGCTGCCGGACGGCGACCGGGACTTTTTATTTTACTTTGACCCCGCCCGCGACCTGCCCCTGCGGGCGGACAAGCTTGACCGGGACTGGCTCCGCACAGCCCGCGCCCTGCACTACGGCTCTATTTCGCTGATTGCCGAACCGGCCCGCAGTGCGACGCTGGCCGCCGCCGAGTGTGTGCGTGGCAGCGCGGGCGCGATTTGCTCCTACGACCCCAACCTGCGCCCCTGGCTCTGGCCGAGTGCCGATGCCATGCGGCAGGGGGCTTTGCTCGGCTTTACGACGGCGGACATGGCGAAAATCAGCGCCGAGGAGCTTGTCTTTTTGTACCCCGCCGCCGCCGATGAAGCCGAGGCTGTCCGGGCGCTCTGGGCCGACTTTACGAACCTGCGGCTGGCCGTGATTACGGACGGCGCGGCGGGAAGCCGGGGGTACACCCCGGCAGGCGAGTTCGCCGACGCGCCGGGCTTCGCGGTAGACTTTGTAGATGGAACCGGGGCGGGGGATGCGTTCACGGCGGGCCTGCTGACGTTTCTGTCCCGGCAGGGGTCGGACCTGAGCGCGGCGTTAGACGCGGTTGGCCCGCATCTGCGGGACGCTCTGCGCTTTGCCAATGCCTGTGGGGCGCTGGCGACGACAACGCTGGGCGCGTCAGCAATGGCGCTCACCCCCTCTGCCGTGACTGCGCTTCTGAGAAATAACTTATGATTACCATTAATTTATCGGGCAAAAATGCCCTGATTACCGGCGGCACGCGGGGGATTGGCCGGGCCATCAGCCGCCGCCTTGCCGAAGCGGGGGCAAATACGCTGGCCGTCTGGCGCGGCGATGCCGAGACTGCCGAAGCCTCACTTAAAGAGCGGCAGGCATTCGGGCGGGGAACGCACGCGAACGTGCAGGCGGACATCGGGGACGAAGCGCAGATTGACGCGCTGATCGCCGAAGTCAATACAACTTATGCCGACGGCCTGGACTTCTTAATCCTCAACGCAGGCATCGGTCTAGGCGGCAAAGTGACGGAGATTGAGCCTCAGCAGTGGCGGCGAATGCTGGATGTCAACCTCGGCTCAGCGTTTCTGCTGTCACGCGGGCTGGTCCCGGTGATGCGCCGGGGCGGCAGCCTCGTGGCAATCGGCAGCGGCTCCGGGCATGACCCGATCCCTGGTTTGGCATTCTATGGGGCCAGCAAAGCCGCGCTGAATATCTTTGTCGCGGACCTCGCGCAGGAGGTCGGCCCGGAAGGCATCCGCGCCAATGTCGTCTCGCCTGGCTCCACGGACACATCTTATCAGCAGAATGCCCCGTCGCCGACGGCCCCGCGTGGCACGAAAGAAAGCAACGCCCTTCGCCGTCAGGGTGTCCCCGACG
>JAABUW010001390.1_pt1 | contig 40898 bp, 52 predicted proteins | sample 5560081 | NCBI WGS metagenome assembly JAABUW01 (sample SAMN10711882, study PRJNA513363) | rock metagenome | isolation source: Antarctica rocks | place: Antarctica: Victoria Land, Knobhead sud | reverse complement strand
CTGTCCCTCTCCGCCATCGCCACCGAAGCCCACGTCGACGAAGCCATCCGCCTCTTCCTCGCCTCGACCATGGACGCCGTCACGCAGGGCGAGGGCCAGGGCAGCAAGGAGCTGATGGAGGAGGTTGGGAAGGTGGAGGAGGAGCTGCGGAGGCGGTTGCCGATTGGGTGGAGTACGAGTTTGGCGACGCTGCGGAGGGAGTTTGTGGAGGGGAGGGGGTATAGCGAACAAGCGCTGAATCGGGCGTTGGTGGTGTTGCAGCGGAGGGAGACGGTGCAGATGAGGTCGGGTGGGGGGCAGGTTCACAGGAGTGGGGTTTGATTTTGTTGTGTTTAGGGGTTCGGTTGGAGGTGGGGGATGGGAGTTTTTGTGTAGGATATGCAAGATGGGGGATACCATGGGGTTAAGGTAGTTGGAACTTTTATGAATGCATCAATGGCGTTGTGATGGTGGGCTCAACTTTGGCTTTCCCGGCCATGTTCTTATGTTATGAGATTTTATCTTCAGGATTAGTCGAAGGTCAGCGAACAGTAATCAGTTCTCTTGAAAACATCCGAATGAACAAGTAGCTCAATATTCACTGAAAATCGTACGGTGGTAGGTGGCGGTTAAGGGGGAGGACCCCCAAGAAACAATAATATCTAAAAACCCCACGCCAAACCCCATCCCTCTACCACATTCTCACCGATCCTCAGCCATCATCACCAACCCCTCCAGCGGTCTCTCATCCCCCCTGACCACCTTCGGCAACAAAATCGCAAATACCAACTCCGCCCACACACCCAACGCCCCCTTCCACCCCATCTCCCCCACCTGCCCAGCCCTCCACCCCGCTTCCCAAACCGGAACCACCCACTTCCCCTCCTCGGCACTAAAATCCTCCAGCACCTTCTCATCCGCACTGATAAAAATCCCCCACTCATACCCCTCCCCCACCTTGCCCTCCCTGACCAGCCCAGCGTAGTAGGCTAGTAAGCCCGCTTGTTTTGCGCCTGCTAGGGCGGACTCGTCATCGATGTATTTGATGCTGAAGTTGGTGTCGATGAGCGGTGGGGCTATGCGAGCGAGTTCACGCGCTGCGATGGAGGAAAAACGGGTTTTGAAGGTCAGCCAGGCGGCGGGGCCGTTGTAGGCTGTGCGGAGGACTGGCAGGCCCCAGGATGGGTAGTTATTTTCGCGGATGAGGGTGATCCAGTCTGTACGTTCCCAGGGAAGACGATGGGTTTGCGGTAGTGAGTGGGAGATTGTTCGGGTTGGGCAATCGCCTCAGCTAGTGGTTGGGGCGAGGACGTAGCGGCCGTGGAGATTAATTTATCGCGCGCCTTCTCCTCCGCTTTCGCGCTCTGCAGCATCCGGTACGCCACGTTCCTAGCCTTCTTCTCCTCCTTGTTCGTCACCGCGTCACTCGCACGATCCAACAAGCTTCTGCGCTCGGGCGTCAACACGTGGTACGCTTGCATGCGGGCGGCTTTCTCGGCGGGCGTGCGTTGAACGGGGCCGTGGACGAGAGCTTGGGCCTCTTGTGGTGAAAGGGAGGGTGGGGTAGCGAGGGCTTTAGCTACGAGGACGGAGAGAGGGAGGGAGGTTGAACTGATGTAGAGGTCGTTTTCCGTGACGGGGTCGGGGCGCGCGAGGATGAGCGCGCGTTCGGAGGCTGTGATTGATGAGGGGGAAGAGAGTGCGCGGGTGCATAGATCTTGGAGGGGAAAGGAAGGAGGGGGAGCGGCGGAGGTCATGGTATGTGGGGTTGGGTATTTGAGGGTGTGGGAGGTCGATGGGAGAGGTAGATGGTGGGGCACTTGTTGTGGGATGGAAGATGGTGAGAAGGAAGCTGAGGAGATGAAATAAGGAGATATCTGAATAGCTGAATCTGAAGGGTGCGGTGAGGTGAAAGCTAACGGGCAGGAGGCGGATGAGGGGGAAAAACAGAAGGAGATAAACGAGGTCTGTAACTCGAGGGATGAGCAGTGTGACAGTTGAGGTGGCCAGCCTCATTGACAAGGTCTTTGTTAGTACTAACGTCGTTCAAGAACAGAGTTACAGTAAGCGTCTGCTGAGCTGCTATGAATCGTTTCTGATGTGTGTCAATTAGGGGAGCGTCTTAATGGTTTCAATGGACAATCTGAGTGCACAAAGCCTCTGCCTAGAAAAGTTTCACTAGACACTAGTGATTTAACACAGGTGAAAGTGAAAATAAGAGCCGCGTAAGAGCAGGGCTGGAGCAGCCTCGGCAATTAGAATATTCTAGCCGCCAAGCCGCGTTGAAGCTAGCTTGTTCCGCCGCCGATTTTTGTGGTAAACACTGCCTGCTCTGAATAAAGCCTCGCTTTTGTGGATTTCAAACTGACGCTGACCCGGGAATACTTCAGGATGATATGATATATCAATAGCAGAGGCTGAAGCAACACGAAGGTTCGCGCCGCTTTCAGTGGTGAAATCCACACAGTTTCCGGCATTATGTCTACCATTACAGCTACCTCACTTCAAACATCGTATCCGTAAGCTGTTGATATTCACTGCCCTCAAGCTTTGTCGCTGACGGGAGGTAACTGAACGACAGACCAGTACTACCCAAGCGATTCTCTGCCAATCAACCCAAAACCATCCGCCTCTACCCTCTTAGTAACTACACATTTGGGACCAAGGAGAACCAGCCAGAGGAAGACCCGTCGGTACTAGCTAGGTTAAAGAGGTTAGAAGAGCATTATGAACTGCATGGCATGCGGAGAACGTGCGAGGGAATCTTGGTCTGCCATGAGCATAACCACCCGCATATCTTGATGCTGCAAATCGCGAATGCTTTCTTCAAGCTGTACGCATTGGCCGTCGCAAATGAGTTCCTCCTTTTAATAGCTGACACGTCCAAGACCAGGCGACTATCTCCAAGCCGACGATGACGAAATCGAAGGCTTCAAACTCCGTCTTAACGAACGACTAGCCCCTGTAGGCAGCCAATTCTCCGGCGAAGGCGTCAACGATGAGTGGCAGATTGGCGATACACTGGCGCAGTGGTGGAGACCCAACTTTGAAACCTTCATGTATCCCTTCCTTCCGGCGCATGTCACAAGGCCAAAGGAATGCAAGAAGCTATACTTTATTCAATTACCCAAGAGCAGTACGTCTTACCTCCCTGGGCTCTTATGCGAGACGCATTCGCTGACTGTAAGCAGAGGTCCTTAGTGTGCCGAAAAACATGAAGCTCCTAGCTGTACCGCTTTTCGAACTCTACGACAACACCGCCAGATACGGACCGCAATTATCAGCAATACCCCATCTCTTGTCGCGCTACAATTTTGAATTCGTGGACGACGATGGTAATGTCAGTGCACAAACGCCAGGGACTGAGCAGCCTTCTGGAGCCAGAGTGGTAGCTGGAGGGGATGAGAACGGTGAGGAGAACGGCAATGGCGTAGTGAAACCCGAAGAGACTTCAGACATTAAAGAGGAGGCTGGACTGGAGAATGGAGCTTGATTTTTGGGAAGTGATACCAATGCTTTAGGTCCATCTAGCGAGTGACTAGCCGGGGGCATCTGGATCTCATGAAACGGGTTTCCAAATATAGCGACTTCAAAAGATTCGTTTCGAGTACGCAAGCTGTAGTTGCACGTTAAATCTACTTGTAAGCTATTACAATGGAAGATGTTTGACGAAAGATAGATTCGCACATTATTCCGCCCCGAATCTGTGAAATTTACCGTGTATGTACACTCCGCTAGTCTCCGCATCTCCACGTTTCCACCCCGCCTTTTTTCCCTACTTCCACATCAAAATCCCCTATCACGACCATGAACACGTTGCCACTCTTTTGAACTCGCTGGTCAAAAAGATCTTGCCCCATTCATATTACGACCTCAAATGCGCCTGCATTCAAAAGCAGCTCCCCCATTCCCACCACCTCGGCGACCGCCCGCCAACCTTCACCACCCACACCCACTATCCCCTATACCCACAAGTTCCCCCCCGCCCCAACTCCATCTCCCACCTAACCCCTCAAAATGCTTCTCCTCGGCCTGACCGGCAGCATCGCCACCGGCAAATCCACCGTCTCCCGCCTCCTCTCCTCCCCCACTCACTCCCTCCCCCTCATCGACGCCGACCTCCTCGCCCGCAAAGTCGTCGAGCCCGGCACCAGCACCTACGCACAAATCCTCTCCCACTTCGGCCCCACAACCCCCGACCTACTACTCCCCGCCCCACCTCGCGAAAACGGGAACGGCAAAGGCAGACCGCTGGACCGCGCCGCGCTGGGCAGGCGGGTGTTCGGCAACAGCGAGGAGAGGAAGAGGGATCGCGCGGTGCTGAACGGGATCGTGCATCCGGCGGTGCGGTGGGCGATGGTGCGCGCGGTGCTGTACTACTACTTCCGCGGGCACTGGGCCGTGGTGCTGGATATCCCGCTGCTGTTCGAGTCCGGGCTGGATGTGTTCTGTGGCGTTGTGCTCGTGGTTGGGGTGCGGGATCCGGGGTTGCAGATGCAGCGGTTGCGGGAGAGGGATGAGGGGTTGACGGAGGGGGAGGCGCGGGATCGGGTGTTGTCGCAGGGGGCGGTGGCGGAGAAGGCTGAGAGGGCGGAGGCGAGGGGAAAGGGGAGGGGGGTAGTGGTGTGGAATGATGGAGGGAGGGAGGAGTTGGGGGAAGAGGTGGGCAGGGTGATGAGGGAGGTGGAGAGGGCGAGGAGGGGGTGGTGGAGTTGGTGGTTATGGGGGAGTCCAGTGGTGGCGCTGGTGGTGGGGTTGTGGGAGGTGTGGAGGGGGTGGGGGGCTAGGAGGGGGTTTGAGGAGAGGAAGAAGGTGGAGAAGGCCAAGCTGTGAAGTTGGTTTTGATTGGGAAGGCTCGAATGAGATGGGGAAGGGTGGTTCAGGTTCAGGATCATCTTATAACGACGCGACGGGGCCCTTTAGATATTTTGCATAAGCTGTATATATATACGCCACAACGACCGCATCTCAAAGATAAAAAAAAACATCAAACAAGTGGGAAGACACCTCAGCGACTTGAACCCTGACCCAGCCACCCATTCAATCGAACCCACACGTCGTCGATCAGCCAACACACAGAAATGCTCTGGGGTTGATTCGATACATGCCATCGACAACGGTTGGTGCTGCAGCGTGGTTTGCGTAGATGATTGAGGTAGCTCCGGGGTGTATGGCTGAAGAGTTGATATCGCGGGATTTTGGTGTGGTAATGAGGATTGGGTGGACGTCGGGATGGTCTTCTTGGGATGAGAGTGAGATTTAGAGCTGGTGGGGGGAAGTGATTAGGTGAATCGACTTTGGCGCTCCGAGTCGGCTTAAGAAGAAGGGTGGAATGGTTCGGATGTCAGGGTGTTATGGAGATGTGGGCGGGCTGTGCTTGTTGGGCTTTTTTAGGTAGATTGATAGGAGTTTAGTTAGTGATCATATTGTATAAACATTGACGGGGTTTCCAGATATCTATTTCGGCGTGTTATGCAGTCAAAACCTAAGGATTTGTTAGACCAGTCTAAGATTCAGAGATTGAGGGTCGAGATGGAGAACAAGGTAACAGATAAATAATTTATCCAGCTCTGATAACTTCTGCAGTGTTTGGATCGGTCAACGACATGCCTAGCGTTGCGCGGATAGAAGTCTCATGCAATGATAGTATGGATTTCTTTGCTGCACTGTTCCCTTGAATCTCCCAAGTGATGGTCGGTCAATATCTTAGCAAAGGCGGCTCACCCGACAGCAACCCCATACTTTCAAGTGTTTAATAGTGAGCCTCGACTTCTCCCTACTTGTGTTGCCTTATTTCAAGACGAAGTGATTGCATGCGGCTATCAAGACTCACAAGTAACCAAAACCCCCAATCAATTGACACCAAAGGCTCACTCAGATGCTAATACCTCGGTAGAGAGAATACTTTCTCAGGTCCTCCTCCAGTTATCGGAGTCTAGGCCGTTGGAGAAGAAGTATATGTCTCATTTATCCCAATTTTCGCTGAGCCATGGTGAGTTATGTAGTTGCAGAACAGATGAGGCCAGTGTGACGGCGATCTGGAGGCGTTGCTGTCTAGATAGCTTACCGGGCTTCATGGGCTGTTTGCCTAGGTTGTGTTTGGCGGACAATAAATTTGCAAGCCGAACAGGCGCGGTAAGAGAAGACCGAGGCACAGTCGTGGTAAACGTTGAAAACTACTGAACTGGCTGTTCAGATTTCTATTGGAAAAGGAGTGATTAATTCTAAACTGGCCGAACGGGTATTTAACCCCGCTCGGCTGACTAACTATTGTTGAGCCATTTTGTTGAGCTATTTCGCTAGGCTATTATTGCCTCTATCAGCTCTCGGTGATATAGAAATGACCAGCTGTCCCCAGCTGGTTCCATCAAAGCGAAGAAAACAGGTAAAGGATGAAGCAACAGACCGAACAAGCAACCGAACGAACAAGCAACCGAGGGAACAAGCAACCGAACGAACCTCAGTTGGGCCGTTTAATAGGGATAAATAGATAGCAGAACAGCTCTCGCCCCCGAATTCCCTGACCCCCTTCCATTGATTATCATCGGTCGAGTCTCTCTGGGATCCGGTTCGAAAGTTATTCCCTTCTTTTGAAAGATCCCTCTCTCCTTGTATAGTAAGATATCATTCAAATGATATCTTTTAGTGACTTCGTCTTCGTGCAATTCCTGCACGTGTCCCGAGTTTTCTGAAGGAATTAGTTTGACTAAAAGGCGAGATTTCAACCATCTTGGTTCCAGTTTTCTACCTCTCTGATTATCGACGGCGTGATGTCGTACGATTACCAGGTTCTCTGCTTTGAGTAGTCGCTGCAATCTGTTTCTTCTGAAGTGATGATAGACTACATAAGAGATGAGTTCTCTAGCCGTTTGCCTTCTCTCATTTCTTAGTGCTAGATATATCTGTCTCTGATGTGCGAAAGCTTCTTCTATTTTCATTCATTGAATTTCTTTCGATTCTGTGATTGATTGAGCTATTAGTTTGATGTCGAAGTGAAGCTTCTGAGACTCGTATTTCAGCATCAGTTTCAAAGAGAAGTATTCATGAATTCTGACTGATTTAATATTCATGAAAAATGTTTCATCTTTCACATCTGCGTTTCAGATGTATGTGTTTTCTTTCTTCATGCTTCTGATTCGTAAATATTCAATCATTTCTTGAACTGCTTGTTCAAGCAGTTCTGTGAATGATGACGATGTTATAGAATCGATGTAATGTACGACTTCGTGCTCTCTAAAGAGTTCTCTTACGTCTTTGTTCACGAAATGTGAATTGTTATCTGAATATACAGTAGCAGACATCTCAAAGATAGAAACAATGTGATTTTGAAACATATTCACTATCTTCGTAGCTGTGTGAAACTGATAGACTTTTGCTCATACAAATCTTGAAAAATAGTCAACTATCAGAAGTACGTAGACAGCTTCGATTCTCAGATCAACGAAGATAACAGATTTCAATCAATTCATTTCAATTATTGTCATAGATTCAAAGATTTGAATTGACTGAACATCGACTTTGATAGATCTGTGAACTTTCATTTGACATGCATGATAGATTTGACATCAATTGTATACGTCTTTCACTCTATTTGATCAGTAAGCTCTGTCTATTAGAAAATTCAGAATCAATGCTGCTGCATAATAATCATGATCTTCATGAGTCACTTTTAAAAATCTGGAAACTTCGAACTCTATAATGCATAGACTAAAAGATTCGTTGTTTTTCTTGTACTTCAAAACTGATATTTTCAAGATTGAGATCAAAATAAACTTCTTGCTTTTTTGAATAATTTGTCAACGTCGATTTTGATTTAACTCTTCTAGAGCGAAGACTCTCTTTTGCAAGAACTCAACTAATCTTTCATACATGAGCAACAATTGATATTTATCGATTCTAGAGTTCTCTGTAGAGATCAATATATCTATAGACGATGTATGTGATCTATGTCGCTGACTCAATTTCTGAATAGACGTCGTCATTATCAATCTCTCTGCATCATGAGTTCTGATAATAGATGTCAATCTAGTAAACATTCTACTGAATTCATCTGCAATTTCTATGTGCTGATCTCTTGATGAACGATATGTCAGCTTTAGATCGTACTCTTTTAATCTATTCATTCAGTTGATGATTCTGATCTGATTAATGTTTTCAATGACGAAGATAAACTTTAGTGCTTCATGATTTGAATAGATTAATACTGAGTGATCATTCTCAATTATTAATCACTTTATCTCTGCTAGACACTTTATCACTGCTAAACACTTGCATTTCAAATTGAAATATCTGATTTCTGCATTCTCAAGTCTAAACGATAGAAACATAACAATTCTTTCGTTTAATAAAAGCTTGAGAGTTGCTTCTGTTTCTATGAATACTTCTTTCAATTGAAAAAGAACTTCGCTTACATCTCTTTTACTAGCATCGATGACTAGATGATACTGTGCAGTTGAATTCGCTTCAGTCATTGCGTTGTTTGTGATTGATTTCTTGATGTGATTGAATGATTTCTCTTGACTAAAGCTTCAGTCAAATGTGTCTTTCTTCACTCATTTTCTTTGAATAGTAGGTTTCTTTGAGCGAGCGATCGATCTCTTTTTGATTAAATTCTTATCACACTTCTCTATCTCATTGTCATGAGACTTCTTTGATTTAGATTCGATTGAAACCTCTATCAGATAAACTTCTTTCAGCTTGAGAACATGTTCTGCTCGCTCTGAGATAAAGATTCTTAGAAACGAAGTGAGTCATAGAAACGCATCTAGCTTCGCTCAATTAGTGAAAGTAGATCAGTTTATAATCTTCTCTCTGTGCTTCAGTGAGAGTCTCAATTCTTCTGACGTGTCTTAAAATTTTAGAAGATCTAGATTATTGCTCATTATCACTGTTTTATGCTCGAATAAATACATTGATTCGAAGATGATTCGAGAAAAGTATTGCTTGTGTAGAAACTCAAACATCGAATCAAAAATTCTGATCAAAGCGACGTGATCATTCATGTAGATCGAAAAAGTTGTATTCTTTCTGATTTTCAATAAAGTGAACATTCTTTTCATCTCTACTTCATTTGTTGATAGAGAATTGAAAACTAGGTTCGAGAACTGAAAGTAGATATGAGTCGCTTTCTTCAATTCTTGACTTATTCGTAGATATACTCATTGATCATTGAGAGTTAGAAATTCGATTTTGTTGATATCAGTAATTCTCATTGAAATTTCTCAGTAGTCATTGAATGTGTCACTGATGAAATATACTGTAAATTCAGATTTGATGAGTATGTCAATCACTTTTTTCAGTCTATGAATTGAATACTGTGATTTGATTGTATGACTATTGATCGATATGAAATTGTGTACTACTCGTAGCTGAGTAGATTCTTTCTTTTTGAGCAAGAACTTCGTTCAAACTTCTTAAGCATTGCTTCTTCTTACTATGATTTCGACATCTTTCATGATCGAAAAAATAGTATTAGCGAATTTTCGTTTCTGAGCTGTGTATTTGAGTAATGTTTCTTTTATCAATTTTGCATTTGATTTCAGATCAATGAAATGTTCAATTATATCTGTGACTTTAACATCTCATATTGATTCAGCAAAACACTTTCTTCAGATATAAAGTAGTCTCTTTGTCTTCTCAATTCTGACTAATGTATTCATCTTTGAATCTATCGTGATCTTGCTCAATTCGAACCATTCATTGATCATCTCTTTTTCTTTCTGACTAAGCTCTTGTACTTCGAAACGTCTTTCAATAAAGAACTTGTCATCTCTTTTCAATGCATATTTAGTAGATGACAATGACTTCAAGTCTTCTGAGGTCGAATCTATGATGATGAGCATCGAATGATAGCTTGAAGCTTTCAATGTCATTGATGTCATAGCTGCTATTGTGATCTTAGTTGACTGATTTTGACTTCGAATCTTCACTGATAGAGAGTTCAGAACTGTGCTTTTTTCTGTTTCTTCAACAGATGCTGACAAACTTCATTTGCGATTCAATTCTCATCTTCGTTCAATTCTATCACAGATAGATTTGTAGATACAGACATCAGTTGAACTGATATCTTTCTTACTGTCATATCATTTCTCATGATGATGATTTTGCTCTGATCGTACTTCTGATTGCAATGCACTCGTCTAAGTCAGAAAACTTCTAGTAGTAGATCGTATATCTTTACATCTATCAGTCAAGCTTTGATCACTGCTTTTATTTCTTCTACATTGACTGATATTAATACATACTTGCGAAGTGTAGTGATGAAATCATTGATCAGACTAACTCAAATATATTCGTCAGTTTGAATTCTTGATTTGAGCTTCATTTTGTTATAAATCTTTCGATTAAGTAGTTTTATCAGAAAACTCTCATTCAGCAGTGACTTTGATAAACGCTGAATTTCTATTCAGAAGTTAATCATCAATGATTTGCTTAGATCATCATCTTCATATGCTTTAGTCGTTACTTCTGACGATAGAATCGCTGCAGAAATTGTCATACTGACTTGAACGTTTTCTGCTTCTTGAGCATCATCTTCGACGTTGATCTTTGATCTTTTGATTTTATATCTGAGAATAAATCTCTGCATGTTAAATGTCAGATCTTTGATAGTGATATCAAATCAATTCAATAGTTTCTCAACAGTGAGTTTTAGCAATAGATCAAGAATTCTGCTGATATCAAATCTATCACGACTCTGCATGTCTTTAATTGAATTCGTAGATTTGAATCTCTTCGACGTCATCAGTTTCTGAATCTTTTCAATCTTGCTGATCTTGATCTGAAACAGTCTCTTTCTAGTTTAATTTGCTCTGAAAGTAGATTCTTGAAGAACGAGTTCATTGTTTTTCTCTACTTTCATATCTTTCGAAGTTTTCAGCTTCTGTTTCTCATCATCGTTCTGATGAATTTCTCTTTCTAGTGCAATAAAGTCGAATCTGACTTTCTGTTTGCTCACAGCTGCAATCTTCTTGATTTCTGATTTTTCTATGACAGTGAGACTTTGCTTTATAGCTGATCTTTGAGATTGAGCTGTCGTCATTGCTGATAGCTTGTACTCTTCGTTCACTAGAATCATCTTGCTGCTTACTATTGATTGATCAGATATGACAGCGTGAGCAAGAATCTCGTTCCTTTGACCTTTCTTTTCTCTATGAGCACTGACATAGTGATCTTTTTGCTCGCAGACATAGTACTCAATGTCATTGATGCTTTTATACTTTCGTTGTTTCTGACTCTTGTCACTATAACTCGCTGTGATAGTAATTTTCGACTTTGCAATAGAGACGTCTGATGCTACTGCTGTGTTAAGAGATCTTATTCTCTGAAGAAGAGCGAGAAATGCAACGTTTGTATTGATTAGAATCTGTCTGAGCAGTTCATTTGTAGTGATGATTTCACTATCTTTTAAGCTGATCTGCATAGATTTCTTATAGCTGAGATCAAACGAGCTGATCTTTTCTACTTCGCTGTAGACAGCTTTGATCAGCTTCTTGATCATGTCATAGAAGTAATTAGCATTCTTGTGACATTCAAAAGACACTCTCTTCTTCTTGCTGCCGTCTCTCATTTCTTTGAGAACAGTCATTTCTACATCAATATCATTGAACGATAGCTTAACAGCTAAATCGTCGACTCTATCTAGATATTCAAATATATTCTCGATATTCTTTTCGATTAGATTCGTCAACTGCACTCTGAGCTCAAACTTCTTGATCTGAACATTCTTTAGAGTGATCTTGTAGTTGATTAAGAACTTTCTAGTAAGTTTCTTTCAGTTATTCTTGACTTTCGAATCAAGTTCTCTGTATCAATCATGTGTCTTGTGCTCTAGATTCTAACGAAATAGAATGCGATACATCTTGAATCTATAAGCTTCAATCGCTGCTGCAACTGCGACTTCAAATTCATTGAACGAAAAGTTCTGTGCATAGACTCACTCAATATTCTCTAAATATTCAATGAAATCTTCTCTTTCGTCTTTCAATCCTTTGAAGAATCTTATCTTGATTTCACTCATTCTTCTGATGAGTCTGAGTGATCTGTGAATAGATAAGAGGTTTGGGAAGGTAGAATCTTGTGGTGGTGGTGTAGAAGTTTTGATTCTAACTGGTAGCTTAGCAGTTCACTTTATTGAACGAGTTCTGCTACTGACAGTGAATCGAGCATATGAGGGGGTTGGTGGCGGTGTGGGTGTGAGGTCGGTTCTTGAGTTTTTCATCTACGTTCGATCCTTTGAACGTAGTGACTACTTCTATACGTTCGATCCTTTGAACGTAATAGATCTGATGCGTCTGATTCTTATAGAAAAGAAGCAATCGCGATCATGGTCGCCATCTGAAAACTACTGAACTGGCTGTTCAGATTTCTATTGGAAAAGAAGTGATTAATTCTAAACTGGCCGAACGGGTATTTAACCCCGCTCGGCTGACTAACTATTGTTGGGCCATTTTGTTGAGCTATTTCGCTAGGCTATTATTGCCTCTATCAACGTGATGCTTCGGGTTCGCGCTCTAGCTAGTAGGAAGCCTAAGCATGTCGGCTCGGTCTGAGTAGCTTGAACGGCATGGCAAAGGGAATTTATAGGTGATCGAGGCCCAAAGTCTTCACTTAAGTCCGTCGCTACGATAAGCCAATGGTAGTTAGAATAGAGACATCTATAGTAATGGAATGGATGCAGCAAGCAATGACATTGGGCTTTGTCAATTGAAGTCTTAACACAGGGCATAGTGCCATTTCTAGCGATATTAGAAATCGGACATTTTTTGGAGACATGATTTTGTCAGCGGATAAGACTACATTTCCAGGAAGTATATCTGAGACAACACTGATGCCGTCGTCGATGGGAACTGACCAGTATGGGTTTTCCCTTTGACCGGTTGTGAGTGTACCGCTGGGATAGCTAATATGTTAGCAAGTAGTGAGTAACAGGGATGAAGATACTGAAGATGCATGAGGAAAGGCGACGGCGACGGCGATGGTGAGGTTAGGAGCTAGCTACTGTAGCTGGTCATATATACTAATCAGAACTGAGGAAGTGGTTGTGGATACATGTGATTGTGATTGTGATTGAGATTGTTCGGTTCGTGTGATGAATGATGGATCATGAAGGGAAGGAGTGGTAGGTATGTAGTTATGGTTTAGTTGTGAGCACTCGGAGAGGTATGTAATTAACGATTAGGGAATCGTGAACCAATTGGGAGGATGATCAACAGCTCTTGAGTTTTTGAACCGAGCCATGCAGTAGAATGCGTGAAGTGCTTTTTGCGGTTATCCCGCTTCTTTCGACAGGGAGCTCTATGCATCTATCTATCATACGCGAACAGGGGTGTCTTCACCACGAAGCTGTCCACGAGGATCATGGATAACAACTTCCAACCATGCTTCGAACTGGCCTCAATCTCACAATCGTATCAAGACATCTAGTTCTAATGCAGCTACCAAGAAAGAAAAAGTCTCCTCACAACTTCGGCTCCGACTCCTCGAACTCGCTCAGGTGGACCACCGGCCTTGGCCCTGCACTTGCAGCCAGCGCAGCCTTAAAGTCATGAACGTTCTCGATCAATGTCGTAGCTTTGACAGACGGTGCTTCCGGCAGCTCAGACGACTCGTCCACGCCGTTGGCGACCTGGCGGATCTCAATACCTAAGCTGGGCAGAGCAGTCGCTAGCAGCTGCTGTCCTTGCTCCATAATCTGGGACGACTGGTCTTCTGATGCTGAGACATCGTCTTTGAGATACATTGACATGACTTCGATGATGCCGGCTTGGTCACCACCAGCTATGTCGACTTGACCGAGTCGCTGGGATAGGAGTTCGATGTCGGCGTTGACGCCCATTGTGTTGAGGTATTTTGCGAGCAACGAAATTACCTTCTCCTTCTTCTCCGGCCCGGTCGTGCTGCCTGCAATGGCTTTAGGCGAAGCCTGTGCGATCATGTGTATGGATAGCTTTGCACGGGTAGGGGAAGTTGGATGGATATAATGATTGAAGAAATCAATCATTTCTTCTTTCGTCACGGGTTTAAGGTGCGCAACGTCATGGTCAACTTGCAAGAAGTCAAAGTATTCGCAACCGATGTGGTACCAGAATTTATCACCTTCCTGGTCCAGATTCTTGACCTTCTCCAGCCTCTTGTTGATCAGACTCTTCTTGTGGCCCTCAAACTCCTCCATTGACATTTTCTCGAGGAGTTTGGAGATGGAAGCAAGGAAAGCGTTGATCCGTTCTTCCAAGTACTCGGTTGCACGTTCTGATTGTATCACTACCCGATAGCCCATTGTTGTTACCATTAGTTTTGGCCCAGTCCAAACGATATAGCCAAGCTGCTCCTTCGAACGCAACTGATCAAAGCCTGGCTCATCGGTCAACTGCCCTAAAAGTAGCAACTTTGCCCTGAGAGTCCGATCGGCAGCATCACCGATATATACATAGTACTCGATACAGTGGTTGACATTGGCCGGATCACCTAGGGTGCGCTTGTACGTAAAGTCGGTTCCTTGCGGAAGGATTAGATTCCTGCGGACGTGCCACAGTGTTTGAGGGAGAGGTCTTGGTTTGAGCGTTGATTCTATTAGCTTAGCCATGCGTAAAGCATCCTCTTTGTAGATGTTTCCGTGAGCAAGAACTTCTATGTGCAGCTGCTGGAGAATTTCCGGGAAAAAGGTGGAAATGTCAATGGGTGTAAGATGAGCAAGCTCGGCTTGATATTGTTCGCTGATCCATACATTCTCCACTCCAAGCCACTGAGAATAGCCGCCGACCTGTTGGTAAGGGGCCTGAAAGTCCCGGTTGCGATACCCTCGCGAGACTCGCTCTTTCACAATCTTGAAGCGATCTGGCTTTACCTCAAGATCCCTCATGCTAACAAGGACCTTCTCCAGTAATACAATGAGTTTATCGTTGTATCCACTGACGTCAATATCCAAACCGACACTAGAAGAGCCAAGTCCGTAGTACAGTCCTGCGATCTCAGCATCGTACGAATATTCGACCAGTGCGTCTTTTACAAGCTCGCAGAACATCTTTGCTTTCACCGAAGTCGCTGGTGTGGCACCCGCGAGGGGATTTCTGAGAGTGACGAAAACGTTCCCCTTGGGAACCCAAAATCGGTCATCCTTCTTCCACCAGGTCCGAACGCTTTCGTCGTTACGGATCAGTTTAGGAGCTCTCAAGGGTTCTGCAACGTCCCTCTTTTCCACGTTCAGCTTTGTTGGGATGAATTCGTTCTTGTGTGGCATATACAAGTCCGATATCCTGTCCTTTGCTGTGCTTTGCCCCGCTTTCTTCACAGCAGCCTCAAAATCAGCGTCGATCCGCTGCGTTCGGTACTCCGTACCATACCATTTTTCCTTCTTGTCCCAGTTTCCAGGGACTTGCTGGCTAACAATAGTAAGCCGATAATTATCCGTCCTTAGGTATGACAGGGCTTCAGTAATCGCCGATGAATCGAATTTCCTGAGTAGACTGGAGCCACTCAAAAGCCACTCACGTGGCAATGGCTTTTGCATAACACTACTGATTCTGCTAGTAAATCTGCTTGAGGGGCTTTTTTCTTGGAACCTGAAATCAACCTCGGCCATCCCTTTGACTTCATTGAATATCCAATGTTGAGGTGGAACCTCCTTGATCAAAGATATATATTGGAAGACAGCCTTGACAATCTCCAGATAGTCTTTCAAGCCATCTTCGGTAAGCCGGATCGAAATCGTGAAAAACGCGGCTCCAGGGCACACAGGCATCGCACCTGCAGAAAGCCCGTTCGCCCAGCCTTTGGCCTTGATGTATGCTAAGATACTGCCAGGGCCTTCGTGCCCAATTAGATGGCTGATGTAGCGGCTAGGTTGCGATTCATACATGTGTTCTTCGTCTTGGAACGGAAAGTATATGTCGAGGGACCGGGAGTCCATCACAGGCTTGGCAAATATCTGAGTCAAGACTTCATTTTCAGAATAGGGCTGCACCCCGTCCCAACGATTTGGTGGAAGGTCCTTATTTTTTACGCCTGCGAACAGAATCTCAACCCATGATTCTAAATCATCAAGGGACTCGCGACCCAAGACGACCAACTTCATACGATTTGCCGAATAATGCTTGTTGTGGAACTGTATGAATTCTTGCCGAATATCTACACCTCTTTTCCTAGGTTCGTCTCTAAGAGTCTCTAAGTTACCGGTAGAGAAATGGTGATAAGGGTGCTTCGGGTTTGAGAGCGACTTGTTGAGCTGCGAAAGACGCCAATTGTCGCTTTGTAGATTCTTCTTGTTCTCAGAATCCACAGCTTTCAGTTCTCTGTCAAGAGTAGAGGAAAGAAACAGGGGGGCTATAAAGAACTGGGCGAAACGATCGAGTGCTCCATAAAGTGGTGATTCAGGAGCGCCGTTTGTAAGGGAGCCGTTCGTAGTGGAGCCATTTGTAGGGGGCGTTGATCCGACCCCTGAAGAGGCTGCCACTTCGAAAAAGTAATTCGTCTCGGTAGATGCTGTGTACGCATTAGATGAGCCGGAATGCGCGCTTAGATACTGGCTGTAGGCGTTTTCAACAGGATACTAAAGATTGTCAGTAAAGATGGTAGTGGCGTCATTAACACACACCTTCTCGGTACCCATGAAGAGGAGATGCTCCACCGCATGAGCCATGCCAGGCATGTCGTCTGCATCGCTAAAGCTGCCAACCTTGACGTTGACCGAGGCACTGGCTTTGTCTGTTTCTGGGTCGTGAACGAGGAGTGCTTCTAATTTGTTCGGCAGTCTTACAACTCTGTACGATCTATCATCCAGCTCAGACGTTTCGAGCTTGTCCGCAAGCCTTTCTAGAGGAGCCATATTGGAGGAGAGGCGTGTGAAGGCGTGATGAGGACGTTGCGGATATAAGGTAGTCGTGGTGGGTATGGTGAGTCTCCAAGTACTCGAGCACCGCAAGGGAACAGTAGCAAGCGTTACAGAATGAATGAACGTCGTGAGGCTTCTAGTAGTCATGTATTACAGTTGGGGGCGAGGGGTGAGAAGCCCAGTAGACGAAGTTTGCTGTCCTCCGTACTCGTACCTTAAACGGAAGCTAAGATATTACGGGAGATCGCCAAAATAGCGCGAGACCCTGAATTCATAACCGAGATCCAAGCCAGCCTTACCGTGTCACGTGTGTGTCTACATCTGACTTCGACTGCTTTCTACACTTCCCCTTCTCTCACACTGTCAAACCACCATTTACCATCATCGCTAGCACCTACTTCCATAACACGGTCGATAGTGTGACATCACTAAGATAACATTCTAGAAGGGGAACCGTCTATGCCTGAAAGCTCAGGTGCGTACCTATCAAATCACAGGCTATACGACTTCATTCCGCTCGCGGGATTAGTATATGTGGTGAGCTACTCGCAATACAATACCACTGGTGAGAGCCTTCGGAAGAAGATTAAAGGTTGTATTGGCCTTTGTTCATGAAAGTCAGTCGGTAATCCGGATATCATTATCTCTATATTCGTGAAGAGGAGCTGTTCGATGTCCTCTTTGCCTTTACCGATTGATGATACCTGTTTTAAATGATACTCGATGATTCATTTGGTATTGAGTGTCCCTTGGAGCTATGTCCGTTCCTGCGGGAATGAATTCTATCCTTTATCACGCTACTCAACGATGCCGCGAGCAAATCAACATCGAAACATTGGCGTCATGTCCAGATAGGTTTCCATGAGAATGGATCCCGAACCAATCAAACACATAGTTTTTCCCGTTAGTGAAGTGCAGAAGCATGTGACATAGGAAGGGTGGGATGCGTTGGTAGGAGAAAGAGCTAACAAATCATCGATAAATGGAGTTCTTAAGGCCTTAGAAGGAGGCAATAGGTAGCCATACTACAATAAGCACCGCAACGGGTTAATCTATCTTTTCGTTGATGGAAGAAGTCGTCAAACGACTACCTGCCTACCCGAACCCCTAATCATATCAAGTTGGCTGATAGCGGCGCTAGAACGGAGCATGCGAGAGATTCTCAAGCCTTTCCCACCTATGTAGACCTTTCAGGCCATCGCCAGCGCCAGCAGCTTCTCGAAATTTGGAACTCCAAGGCCAGTGACCGGATCCCAACCAGTCGTCGCATTCCAACTTGCGTATGGAATGATACTAGGGTTACCGGGGACTGGCTTGCCTGTCTGACCATTAGTACCATTGCATCCTACGGAGCCACCGGCGGTGATATCGGTGAGGCCTTCGAAGCCGATGCTGTAGAGCCAGGGGTTGAGGTAGCCGAGCTGTTTCTTGCCGGCGCGGAGACGGGCGTCGTTGAGGAGGGCAATGATAGAGGCGAAGACGGGCGTGGCGGCCGAAGTTCCGCCGGAGAGGCTACGTTTATTGTTGACGACGACGGAGTAACTGTGTCAGGGTCTTCGGGTTAGTTTGGCCAGGGGTGAGAGATCGCGCGGGCTGGGTGGGATTCAGGCGATGTTATAATACTTACTCTGGACGGAGACTGTGGGCAGCGACGTCAGGGAAAGCTCGTCCGTCAATGTTGAAGTAAGGCTTGAAGTAGTCCAACGCTGCTTTGCCAATGTATTTCGTCAAGTAGGTAGACACGGCACTGCTTTGGTAATCTGGGCGTTTGAAGTAATTGCTGAAGCCCCCAGTGCTGGCAACCCAAGCTACCTCGGGGCTGATGGATTGCGTGCCGCCAACAGAAGTGATGTATGGGCACTAGCAAGGAGTCATATTTAGCACATTGTTTTCTTGCTGATTCACAGGCCATGGTGCATGTCAACAGAGTATTTGTTCTCGATGTTGTCTCAAGCCTCATACTTTAGGTCAAACCGAAGATGTGCCAGCGAAGAAAATGCTTACCGTTGGTGGGAACTGAGGCGTATATTCAGGTGTCCTTTTACCGTCGTTCGATTGACACGGCGCACCAACTCCTATGATGGAACCCTATTATCATACTGGCTCTTGGGAGATAAGGATAAGTTAACTTGCCGGTATCACCCGAGCTCGCGAGAATCGTGAGACCTCGCAACCCCAATTGGCCAATCATATTACAGACACGGCGAGCATACTTCTCAGGGACCGTCTGTCAACCATTGCATGTTAGCTGGATCACTTCCTTACCCATCTTGCAAAACCACTGTACCTGCTCATCGTCGCAATACGAATTTGTAATGACTTGAGGCAACTCGCTGTTTTGCTTCGAAAGAAGATAGGAATAGTAATCGAGGTAAGGTTCGTTTGTATTGTTTGCATGAGTTGGCTGATCGAGATTTGGTATGAATGGTGGCGATCCTCCAGTGATGTAGCTGAGAACTGGTAAAGGGTGGCTGACACCAACTATATACTCAATATCAAGGTTTGCTTCCGCATGATTGCTACTAATACTCTGGTCATTGACGCCACCGTTGACGAGCTCAACTGAGAAACTCTGGTGAGGGATCTTGTACGTCGTCTCAAAAAGCCTGAGATCTTGAGCGCGTGCAGACTGGTTGAGGAAGCTACCAAATGCTATCCTACTTCCGGACTTCGGATCCGGAGTATAGTTAATACTATACAGCTGTTTGAGACACCGCGGGGTGATGAGAAGAGCGCAAGATGCATCGACCTGGTGAGCCTCGACCCGGTCTCGACCAACAATTGTAGGCGCGTGAGCCTTGGGTTTACCGAAAAACGTGGTTGGGGTGACGAGGTCGATGTGTTGAGTCAGTTCGTCAGGGACTGAATACTGAGTTGTCCGGAGTTTCGTAATGCCTTCGCTGTCGTAGTAGTTGAATTGGGTATTTAGCAATCTGTTTGCCGTGGCAACAGTAGTAGCAAAATTAACCCAGGTACCATCACTATAGACTGTATCCACAGCAGCCTGTTTCAACCAAGCCAGGACGGCGCTGTTGGCCTCGCTGGAAGGCTGCAGGAGGCTTTTGACATCGTTGGCCTCCATATAGTCGCCGTACTGGGTGCTGCCTGGTGTTGAGACGGCATAGAGCAGCGATTCCAATTGGTCAAGATTCTGCTCCTGCAAACCGATCTGTAAGATTATGGTACTGCTGTCATCGGGAGTGGCTACGCGGGTCCATCCATATGGGGTGGTCGCCAACTGCTCATGAACTGCGCCAAAAGCTGGAAGGGTACGAAGGAAGCACAGCCCAATAAACAGGAGCGTAGCCGTCAAGGGAGTTGTGTACATGTTGCCGGACCGGTAGACGGAGAAGTTGACGACAAATCAAGAAGTGAAGAAAAGGAACAAGGAGGCACGCACTGTTAACGGTGTGTTGGAAATCATCAAGTGAATGGGAAAAGAAAAAACACCTGCCCTGTCATTCGGCTCCATGGCTTGACACCAAGGGCCACGAGCTAACCAAAGAGGGCCGCTGGAAGCGCATAAGGGGATATCACTTCATAACGTAGATCTTCCGTGTCGCTTCAGGAAGGACGTCGAGTTTGATAGGAAGGACAAGCGACTCCACTTCCGGTAGCCGCGCAAGCGCGACCGCGACCGAGATTCACATCACGCCATGGACATTGCATCAGCAAAAAGCCTCTTAACAAGGATTATTTGTATGAGAGCGTAAGCCAGCTAAGGTATACCTGAACAAGCCCGGCAACGCTTAAGCAATGTCCGGCCCGCTGCAGGAAGGACCTGTACTCGTACTGTCGTACAGCTCAGTTTGCAGAGCGCTAAACTTATTGGGGCTAGCGCCTCTTCTTCACCTCTAATTCTAACTACATCTACAACATCACTAAGGTACCTAGGTAGGGGTTGTCTATCTTCTGAGTTCATTAAGGTATAAAACATTAGATGCTGAACATGTATACTCGTATTCCGCGAGGCTACTAATACTAGCATGCTGCAAACTGGGTGAATGCAAGTACGTCATCTGGTTTTGAAATACCTGAGTAGGCAAGATTCAAATCATGAAATAACTCCCGAGATCGATGGAAAGTACATGTATCAGGGGAAAGGCAAATAATGCAACTAGGCCGTAGGACTGGAATGACGATACTGCGCTGGGAGAATGATCTGCATAATCGGACACTGCAGTAAGAAACCCCCTATAACGATATTCCACATAACGATCACCTCTTAGTAACGGTATACGTTCTAAGACCACTAGGGACTATTCAATATGTATGCCCGCCATTCATATAACGATATCCTCCTGGTAACAATGTAGTCAGGTGAGCATTCAGACATCGTTATAACCAAATGCTACTCACTCTTTTGAAGGACGCTGGCAGCGCCTATGCGTGGTGCGTCCTCAATTAATCCTGTAGCAGCGCAGGCACCGCAAAGTCCACCGGGCAAGCGTTATAGGCGATCATAAACGTATCAGCCGTAGGCGTTTTATTTGCCTCTTGTTATTCCGACTGAACATCGTTACCATTATCAGGCGTATAATTGGTTAAATTGATCATTCTTTTCTTGAAAACCTGAGCATCTCCGCTATTTCCGAAGAGGGTACAACATGGGTCAAAGAATTGTACTTCGCCATGCGGGCTTGTCTTCAATACCCAACCTCCGCCTGACAGTCCTTGGAATCGATAATTAGCACCGCGTATGCCCTACAGAGGTGGCCACCTCCCGATAAGATAGCAGTGGACCATAACGCTTTACGCTGGGTGCAACATTGAACATCGGGTTCGCTACTTTGGCACTGGCTTATCCCTAATACTAAGCTCCTAGGGCATCTTGTCGAAAACATGTCTTCATATAACTGAATCCCACATTATCAATAACTTCCTTCGGAACATGTTAATGCGGGATCTTATCAACTCGCGGTTACGATCGTGGATCGACGTCCAGTATCCAATCACGGTTCGGCGCCCAGTCGAGATATAAATACCTCACAAAGTTTCGAATCTGTGGTGTAGGGGCCGCGCCATTCTTCAGTCCGGAGCCCGTCTCCGCTCCAGCTTGATTTGACAGCGCGTTGAGGTGGTCTTCAACAGTGGGAATGGAGATGGGGATTTCGATCCGCAAGATCTTGGCTCGAGTCTGCAATCTTGGTGATACGGTCCTTGATTGTGACGACAGACATGGTGGGCCAAAGCGTTCGTAAGAGTCGCGATAATACTCTTCTTCAAGCAGCACACAGCTATTATTCAAGACGTCTGGGACTTCGATCTTAGCGCAATCGATAGAAAGCTTGTATAGCGCTTCTGGCCAGAACCGGAGGTAATGGAACCATGGATCTGGAACGCGTGACCTCAGCCAGATGTCAGGAACTGAGTGGTATTGATTAGGGACACGTCTGCATAAGGCTCTTCGCTGGCAGGGTTTTTGCAGAGCTCCCATTCCCCCATATTGATGAGATCCTCCATGATAACTCGGCCTTGTGATGAACTTGTTAGGATGTCAATCTTGTCCTGTACCAGGCTGTTGACACCACTCCATGTCAATCGTGAGAGTGCTAACTAGATTGAATGGGTGTTTGTGCCGTCTGAAAATATCCAGAGTTCCATCCAAATATCTGGGACAAATTGGCAACTCAGGTGTTATGTACTCCGCCTCGATCTCATCGATACTCTGAGGAGCAAACACAGGCACTGATGTCGCCATTGGTCTCATGACGGCGTACATGAACCAATTGGTGACTATACCGTCAAGCACACACTAGCGCTAAGTGGCGTGAGTCCTTGGCAGAACGGCCCTCGGGTGTAGTGATTGTTGATGATTAGAGGCCAGTCGTGAGTTGAATATAGGGGTTTGACTGCGTAGGTGCACTGATATCCGATTAGACCGCTAAATCGTTCAAAGGAGAATATAGTGCGGGTTTTCAACAGACTTGTCTTGGAAGTTTCTAGTAAATGTTGACGACGATCAATGTTACGTCTGATCTACAAATAGTCTTCTTGTCAGATGATGTTTGATAAATGCCTTGAAATAATTTGCAAGATGCAATGACATCAACTATACTAATTTATTCTGATTTATACGATTTGTGCTCTTGCTATCACTACTCATGGCCGCCGCTACTCATCAACCCCTCCACCAAGACTCACATCAATACTCCTATTACCAGACGACGAAGCACCCCCTCCCGCCCCCTTCCCAAGTCCCTATAGTACGCCACATGCTCCCCAACCCCTATTCCACACAATCCCCCACCCCCCATTTACTTGTATCTTATCGCCTCTTAAAGCCCAACATCGTCTCAAGTACCTTTCCATCCCATAAACCAACAAATTTGCTAAATGGTGGAATGAGTTGGATACTTCCATATCGCAAGTGCGCGGGGCTTGGTGGTGATTAGGGGAGGGAAGGGAAGGGATGGGAGGGGAGATGGGGGATATGGGATTATAGTTGATGGTAGGGGTTTAGTTGAGAGGCATTTAGCGGGATGCTGGGAAGGAGTTCGCGGATAAGGGGAAGGGGGGTTTTGGGGCGACGAAAGGCGGTTAGAGACGTTCCGGAAGATTTGAATGGGAAGATATATCGAGAAGATAAAAACCTGACGGGGAGTATTATTAAAGACAAGAAAATACATAATGGTCATAAAGCGGGAAAGTATGAGATTAGAAACGTGAACGAGTACGAGAAATCCTTGCAGAGGATTCCCCAGGAGAGGAAGTCGGAGGATCACTTACCATGACGCTAAGCTCTCTTCATTCGATGCAGGCACCTTGACTGTCTCGGCTGAAAACACCAACCTCCCCTCTTCGTTTCCTATAACCCCCTTTTACAATCTCTAGCCCTACCTAGACCTTGCCTCGACGAACTGTGGATAAGAAGCCATCAAACCTACTCGGGTTCACCGCGGCTTTGACTGGGGTCGGATGTGATGGTTCATGAACGGTAGGGGTTTGGAACTCGAAGGGGGGGGAGAGAGGAAGGATACGACGAGCGAGAAGAGAAGAAGGCGGTGGGGTTGTAGGTGGGAGTTTTAGAGTTGGCTCTGTAGAGCTGCTGCGTAGCTGCTTAAGCGTCCTGGTTCTTAAACGCAGGAGATTGAATCTTTCTGTGAATATTGGTGTTGGGTTTGGAATTCCGGAGGTAGAGTAGAGAGATGTGTGAGGATGAGACCAGTTTTGAAAGGAGGGTTTGTTGAGATTCCGTTGAAGGTGCAAGATTGTTGAAAACGAGGTTGAGTCTTGGCACCATTGAATCTGATCGCGGTATGGGATCAAGATACGCTGTTATGACTATCTAAGGATCAATATAAACCTCAGGTCTCTCACGCTTTTATAGTTATCCAATCTGACTACTTCCCACCGTCCCCAATCCACTCACTCACTCACTCCTCACCTTAGGCGGCCTCACCTTCCCCACATCATCCAAATGCACCGCATTCTTCAACAACGCAATATCTCCTGGCCCCATCCTCGTGCTATACTTCTGCTCGCCCCCAAACTCAAACAGCATGCTCATCGGAAAGCCGACCTCAAACGGCACTGCCGCTTCAATCTCGTCAATCTCTTCGTCGCTTAGTTCGATACTTAGTGCCTCGATGTTGCCTTTTAGATGCTCGATCTTGCGCCCGCCGACGATGGGGAAAACGTAGGGGGCTTTGTGCATGACGTAGGCGAGGGCGATGGAGGTGACGGCCGTAGAGTGCGAATCCGCGAGTTTCTCGAGCGCGGCAGAGACGGTCCGGACCTTTTCCGTCGGACCGCCCATTTTGCGGCCTTCATTTTTCTCGTGTTCGAATGCTTCTGCGGTTCGGAAATTGCCCCGCCCCAGAGCGCCCCATGGTGCCAAGGCCATGCCTTCAGCTTCGCACATGGGCAAGATGTCTCGCTCAAAGTCGCGCATGGCGGCGCTCCAGTGGCCTTGGTAGACGCTGAATTGGGTGAGGCCATGGTCGCGGGCGTATTGATTCGCTTTGCTAACGATCCAGGCTGGGGTATCGCTGATGCCGAGGTAGAGAACTTTTCCAGCAGCGACGACGTGGTGGAGGGATTGCATGAGTTCGGGAATCGAGGTGGAAAAGTCCCACCAGTGGATGTAGAGGAGGTCGATGTAGTCTGTTTGGAGTTTCTTCAGACTCGCTTCGAGGGAGACTTTTAAGCTTTTGGAATGGTTGCCCTGATAGTTCGCTTTAATGCCCTTTGGGCCGGCTGGGAACGCCGTCGTGAATTTTGTCGCGAGGACTATCTCATCTCGGTTCTTGCAGGCAGCCATCCATTCACCGATCCAGGTCTCGCTCTCTTCAGCCTGGTAGTTGTTTGCTGTGTCGATGAAGTTGCCACCTCACATACCTCCGTTAGTAGTGCAATTCAGGATAATAGGTCTGGCACCAACTAGGCTTATGTTTGGGAGCTCACCATTTTCGTAAAAGAAATCGAGGATTTCAAAAGACGACTTTTTATCGCATTCGCCCATGAAAGCTTTCCCAGCGTCGCCGAAGTTCATGGCACCGAGACATAGGGGAGAGACCCGGACGCCAGCCGTGGGCGCGAGGATGCGGAGGTAGCCAAGGTTGCTCTTAGGCTTGGGGGCTGGCTGGAAAGCCATTGTGACTGAGGACGGTGTGGATTATGTGAAAAGATATCTGAGCTTCTCGGGAGGAGTCGATGGGTCAATGGGACTGACTGTGTTTCTAAAGGCTTGAGATTAAACAAACATGAACAGTGGGAACTTCAGATCTAACTGTCAAATTGCCAATTGCACTTCTTATAACCAGCAGTCGGGACACATGTACAACCGACGGATTTAAAATAAAGTCCGACAGAACACAGTACGCTTTGATGACTTTCGGATGTACCGAAAAGTGAAAGAATGGCGATGCATTGCTTGGTAAGCCCGAGTAGTGCAGGAGTAGTAGTCGAGAATGATCAGCAATCATGGTTGTTGGGCAAAACTGCTGGATCCCGGGACCGTAGTTTGGATGAATTCATGACGGGATCACGGAGCCCTGCCTGATAAAGGTTGAGCCCAGCTAGAAGAGACAGCGATTCGGTAGACGACAGCGCAACACTATTGAGCAACAAAAGAGACGGTCGACGAATTGACAAGGGAATAGATGAGGAGGTTGAGGGAACCACCAAGGGTGGAGAACTCGGTACAGCCGATCATGCAAACACCTACACAGCGGGGAATTGGACTAGGTAGATACTTTACGCCGCGAACATGCTCCCCGCTCCGTCATCTTCTCGTTGCCTCGCCATTGAAGCGGAATACACAGGAGACCAAGCAGAAGAACAAGAACAAGAACAATGGGACGCACTGAACACGCCTTCGACGCTGCCTCGGCCAGAGCAAAGTTCCCCGCCTTGAACCAGAAGCAGATCTATCTCGACAATGCCGGAGGAAGCCAAGTTCTAGGCACTGTCATCGACTCGTAGGTGCCAGCCTTGTTTGTCCGTTCTTCATCCACCACCTTCAATGACATCTCACCGATATGATAGCATCACCGAATACCTCAAGTCAACCAATGTACAACTGGGTGCATCATACAATGTCGCTCAGCAGAGCACGGATCAATTCGATGCGGGCATGGAAGCCGCGGCAACCTATATGAATGCTGGTGTTGATGATATTGGTATTGACTCCGTACCTCCATTGAATCTGGTAATGCTAATATCCATCGTACAATCAGCAATTGGACCATCTACAACCCAATTATTCTCCAATCTCGCTCAAGCCCTCGAGTTTCCCCCAAACTCCGAGATTGTCATCTCTTCTATCGACCATGAGGCCAACATCTCTCCATGGGTTCGTGCTGCCAAGGCCCGTGGACTCACTTTTAAGTGGTGGACTCCTTCCAATGGCTTGACCCTCACAGCGGAAAACCTTCGGCCTTTAATGTCGGATAAGACAAAGCTTGTGGCTTGCACACATACGAGTAATGTACTCGGAACAATACATGATATCAAGGCAATCGCAGATGAGGTACACAAGGTTCATGGGGCAATGCTCTGTGTCGATGGCGTGGCATTCGCGCCACATAGAGAAGTGGATGTGAAGGCTTTGGGTGTGGACTTTTATTCATTCTCGTGGTACAAAGTAGGTGGATTTATAATCTCTTCCATGGGCAGCAGCGGCTAACGAATCCACAGGTGTACGGTCCTCACATTGCGGTTCTGTACGCCTCACCAACCGCTCGAACCCAAGTCCAGTCACTAGGCCACTATTTCCATACTCCTGCGAAATCTCTCGAGACCAAGCTCGGGCTTGCAGCCTCGAGCTACGAGCTTGTCGCGTCAATCCCCTCGATACTTGCCTATCTCGGTCCTGATCGCAAGAAGACCTGGGGAGCAATCACGTTGCACGAACAAAAGTTACAAGCTGTTCTTTTGGACTACCTCAGATCAAGAAAAGATGTTAGAATCCACGGGGAAAAGTCCGATAGTTCAGACTTGAGGGTTCCGGTAGTAAGTTTCAATGTTGAAGGAAGAAGTTCAAGAGAAATCGTTGAAGAGGTAGAGAAATGTTCAGATTTCGGAATACGCTGGGGTCATTTCTATTCTAAGCGGATGGTTGATGATCTGCTGGACTTGAAGGTAGATGGTGTGGTCAGAGTGAGCATGCTACATTACAATACCGGTTAGTACGGATTCCATACCCCGTGTTGTGTTCCGACGCTCTTTGAGGCCCACCAGCTAATGCGCACTTTCCAGAGGATGAGATACAACATTTAGTGAAGGTTTTCCAACAAGTACTAGCCTAACTTAGGTTTGAGATCGAACAGTGATCTAATTACATGTTTGATAAGGAAACCAAATCAGGTCAATCCATTGACTTTTAGAGTTCCTGATCATTGTAAGAGGGATTGAATTCCAGATACGCATTGAAGTTCGAGTCCCGCTCCTTTCCATTCGGACATTCGATATTATACACATCTATTCTTTTGAGCGAGTATAGCGTCAACTAGCCGCTACTAATATCTTCTTTCGATTTTCAGATAGTCAACCTGCTTCATGACTTGATCCCAAACAATGTCACCTTCTTTGTTTTGTCACATTCGTTATCCGCAGCATCCATTCTCATTCTTTCAACATTGATATCCGAAGGCAATCCGAATAAGAAGGCTTGATGCCGATTGAGCGATCCCAAGAGAGCATTATCCACCAAATGTTATTGGTCATCATTGCTTTTCTCCATCAGAAACAATCGCAACGCTTCCACCATCGCCGAAGAATAGGACCTGTCCAGAAACACCAGGAGATCCCCTACAAAAAGAATCTATGGAGAACTGCAAACGACACGCCTCCGCTCAAAACACAGCCGCCCCACATGGCATCTCCCAAAAACAAGCCTTCCAAGCTCCCCCAGCCACCGGTACAAATCCATACCATAATTCACAAACACCTCCCCATCACACCCACCCAACCCCTCCGAGACACCATCGCTCCCCCACATAACATCGCCTCCCCACTCTAACCACCGCCTCTCCTTCTCACAAACACAACCTCCCTCCCAAGAAGCAAAACCCAACCCCCCACCATCCCGCACCCCGACCCACGAAGCTATCAATTCCCTCTCCGCCGCCAACGAGCCGGTTTCCAAGATGATCTGGAGCCTGAAAGTAGCTTCGAAGGTATTGGTGGGATAAGAGGGGGGTGGTTGCTGGCATAGCCACCCGCTGGTAGTGGCCGGGCCAACTCACTCGTATGAACGTCGTACGTAAGAACTGAAATGTGCCAGGGCGGGGGGGAAGAGCAGCGACGAATAGTGGTGATTTAATAGTTAGCTAACTGCGATGGTAGGTGGCGGGTTGAGTAGGCCGGCCGAGGAGAGGATGGGGAGGGGAGGGAAGGGGGAGGAGAGGAGGAAAGGGGGAGAGGCTGGGGGGTGAGAAGGGGAGGGTTGATAGTTGAGGGAAAGGGGGAGGGGAAGGCGGGGGAAGGGTTGATTCTGATCCAAGACTCTTCTTTGCTGGGGCAGCTTTCGTTTTTTCTACAACCCCTTTCCTCCTACAACTCCACTTCCTCCTACAAACACCCTTTCCTTCGGTTGTTTCTTTTCTCCAACACCTTTCGATCCGTCAATTCTCGTGCTCCCTTTCAGTCGTCTCTTTTTTTTTTCCACTTTTCGCTCTTTGAGTCTCAAGTTTTTGTTGTCATGTCGGATTCTCAATTTCTTGGGATTATACTTTATCGTTCTTGTTTGAGATTTTTCGTTGATATGTGTCGTTTTGTTTTTATCGATAGTAATATACTAATATTCACACGTCAACTTCAGAGGTATTGTAATAATTTGATAGTTTTGAGATATTTAATTGTGAATGATTGTTTTTTGAGATTTAGATTGAAATTAACATTAAAGATAAGAATTATCGAAATAATGAGTTGATGATGTGTTTGAGGGTTGAATACGAGCGAAGCAAGAATTGTAAGAGGGTGAGACAGAATAGAAGGAAGGGTAAGGAACGAGGAGGGGCGGGGAGGGTGTTTTTGGTGGGAGGCCGACGGGGGAGGGAGAGGAGACCAAACTGTTTTTGGGAATGATGATAGGAGGAGGGAGGTTGGAAACGGAAGAGATCCGAAAGATGGGGTTTATAGTATGCACTTGAATCTATGCGCTATGCTCTATAGTCTTGATCTCCATCTAGAACGAACGCCAGACGCCATCGCCCAGTTTCTAGAGAGCTCTAGTCTTACACCACCCCCACGGTCTTCCGTCCCGACCTTTCGTGGGGTTTGCAAGACATGCTCTTCTCCTGGTGCGGTCTTGAAAAGTAAAAAAACCCTCCGATCAGGAATTTATTGGAATATCCGAGCGGCTTCTATCACATAGACGTCTATTCTCTCTTTTCCCTCAATCCGGCCCTCACAGCTTCGCTCTCAATTGCTTGTTCTCCTCAGCCAACGGCTCCGCTTCTTTCCCAGGCTGTCCCATTTTCCCAGGCTTCCCTTTCTTCTTCGGCGCACTCACATAGCCCCCATTTTCGTTATCTACATTCGTAACCCCCCCTTCGCTATCCCTCTGTATCCCCAATTCAAGCAATTTCGCAAAAACCTTTGCGAAATCCACAAAAAACGTTTCCTTATCCTCGGCGTACTTGTGCACCCAGGGCCGGAAACTGGGGTCGGAGAGGAGGGCGAGGTCGGTGGGCAGCATCATCAGTTCGGCGTCAAGGTCTTCGTCGTAGTGGGTGAATTGGCGGACGCCGTTGGCGAGGGTGGTGGGGCGCCAGGAGAGGGAGGTCATGAGCTTGTAGTAGGTGTTTGTGAAGCGGGTGGGGTTGTGGACCCACGCGCCGTTGAAGCCTCTGCTTTGCGGATCAGTTTTCCAGATTCAGGGATAAATGGGGGGCGTGGGCTGGAGGAAACATACGATCGGTCGCTATGACACCGTCCAAGGTTATGTGCACCTGACAAGGCCACAATCTCTTGGTCGTTGAAGCCCATTCTGTAAAATATAAACCGCAGATGATCCGCTCCCTGCGCTCCATCCGGCAGCCTTCCCCGCGACGGCAGCTTCGAGTCGTCCACATAGTCTGTTCTTCCACCTTTCCACTCGATGTCTGGCCCACCCGTTTCCTTTGTTGCCACGACGCCGGCTAAGGTCCATAGATCGGCGTAGGTGATCCAGCTGTGCTTTGCTTTTACGGGTTCGAGAAAAACGCGGGCGTGTTGGAGACCGGCGTTGGCGGGGTCGCCACCTTCGGCCTCATAGCGCATTCCAGCGCCGTTGGAGCCGCCGGTGTCTGTCTCTTCATCGTAGGTTCCTGAGGAATGCCTGGGAGGGGTATCGTGTCAGTAACTCTAGGAATTTATAGGCCGATGCAATGAAATATTCAAGGCAGACAAAAAAGCGACCGAGCAAAGGCAAATGGGAAAGCGGGGCCGTGTATGCCTCTTGACGTCCGTATAATCTTCCTAGATTGATGGGGGAATCATACCAAGCAAGGCGTACGAGTACAGGCCCCGCACTGCCATCATCGTACTCAGGCTGATGCAGCAGTGCCGCTATATCCTTGCGAACAGCATCGAAGTCTCCAGGCTTGCTCATAGTCAGTATAGTATATCACAACTCAGAATGTTTGAGCCTGATATCCTTCCAGAGATCAAACCTCGGCAAGAGCAGGGCGGCGGAAAGAAGATCTCCGAGTGGAATGCTAAGGCATGTTGAAGCTTTATCGATGAATCATGTCGCACATGTGCAATTTCCGCTGTTGGGAAAATAGTAATGATGTCAAGTTCTGCCGAGGCTGGAGATAAGGGAAGGTTAATGATAGATTAGATTAGATTAGATTAGATTATATAAGGTCTCAACGCTAAATATACTTTGATAAGTTCGTTAACAGACGTTGAACAAAGCTTATCGATCATTACTGAGATTTATCTGTCTGCGTTCTGATTGACGAGTGTAAGACTTAATCACAGCTTGTACCTATCTACTTTCCCCATTATGCGACGAGATTAACTTCTTGCTACAGTACGTGGGCGACACTTGGTTCAGTAACCGAACATAGGATATCCATATGGACAATCAGCAAGAGCAGATACGCTCCGATAGCAGAGGGAAGTCTCATCATTTCTACAAGCCTGAAGCCGGATGTGAAGTTCTGCAGCATGTCCGATTGGACCTACTACGACATTCTCTCTTTCAAGCGTTAGCCGATTCATGCGCGCACTTCTCTCCAACGCGGATGGAAACGATCTACCCGCCGTCATCACTGAGGCGACGTGATCTAAGGATATATCTTACCTACCGCCCGCTTTTGTCATCTTTTTCCATGCAAATCCCTATATATTTAGATTTCACAGCCCAAGGCTCTATCGAACAATGTCTGCATTCACCCTTTCCCTCCTCCTACCGTCTCTCCTCCTAGCCTCCGCCCTCCCTCCAACCGCAAACGTCACTCCCAGTATGACACCCTCGCTCAACAACTTCCCAGTCATCTGCTACCCACCCCAACCCTACATCTACCCAATTGTCCCACCTGACTGCACCGGCGCCTTCGTGGTCCTCGGTAATACGGACCAGTACCACGAATCTCGGAATTGGTCTCTTCCCTACAATCGCGTCTGGGCTTCGCCAACGGGAAAATGTCGGATCAGATTACATCCCGTGAAATTTGGGGCCGAGGACGAGTTCTCGCCATCTATGATCGCTGAGAAGGCGGGTCAGGTGTATAGGCGTTGTGTAGCTGAAGGAGACCATCTTGGGGGCAAAATGCCGGTGGGGTTTCGAGAGGTGTTTGAGGTGGCAATTACGAATCCGGATGATGGGCCGCCTCGGGCCATACACCGAGATGCTTGATGGAGGCTAGTAGTTGACGCTTTACTTCTTCTGTTTGCGCTTCAGGTTCTAGAGTGCAATAAGAGCTTGTGGCTCGCTCCACCGCTGGTATTGGTATAATATAAAAGACATGAGATCCTTCTCAGCTGGCTAAACCCCACTGCTTCGAGGCCCTAGCCGCGCAGCCAATTGAATCCATATCTTATTTGCATGCTCATTCTTTTGTTTAATCAACCAAATACTTGATCCTGCAATAGCAGCGACAATATCGCATACAAGACTTCAGCAGATGTTGGCGCGTTTCAGTTCTAGGCGAAAGGAGCGACAAATGTGGGGTTACATGAGTACCTGCAGGCCTTCCTCAAGCTATGCCCTCGACTGATGTTGCCAGACGCAGAAGTGGCAAATTCACCGAGTATGCCTGTTTACTACTACCGCGATAACATTACCCCCGGGGACAAGTCTGAGCTGCGTGGTATCGCCGAAGAGGCCGCGAAAATCGTCGAGTCTGTGGCAGATCCAGTCAATCTCCTTAGGGGGAAAAAGGATGGCGGGTTCAAGGTCAAGATGGTGCATGTACGTGTGTAGTGTTTTGGGATCCGTCGCCGAGTGTCTGGAAAGTGGTTGAAGGGAAAATTGTGGGTTCTTCGTCGTTGATCTTCATAGGTTTTGGGTTGGGTTTCTGGGGTTGGGAGAGTAGCTTGGGAGGATGTCTTCGAACAGTGGCTTGTGCTGAGATATCTTACCAAGTTTGCACCAATCTCAAAGTGTAAATCTCGTAACTAGCCCTCTTTTTCAGTGTGGAACCTCTCCAACACCCCTCCTCTAATGATCTGAAGCCCTGAACTATAAACATCTTCAGGTGTAGTCTGATCATTAGGTTTCTGATACATATTCGGTAGCAGAAGTATCTGCAGTATTAACGTGATGTCCAGCTTCATCCTTGTTGCCCAGTTTGGAGCCCAACATCGAACCGAGCGGACTCCCCTGTGCTGCGTGTCTGTTTCGAGAAGCTATTTAGCCTTGAGCGTGGGATAATGCAATGTCTATAGACATATGAGAGCAGGAAAAGAGGATGCAACAGGCCTCAAGCTCTGATGAAAGTAAGCACATTTGTTATTCGATGTGCTGACTAGAATGACAATCAAGATGTAGTCAGTGCGACAGACATAGGGATCGTAAGATCTCAAACGAAATCAGTGGTAACATGAGTATAAGGATGTAAATCTATTGAAAAGGGAGCTAAGGTTTTGACGAAAAGGTGCGCCAGATTTTTCTGACAGGCACCAGCAGCAAATGTAGGAATTTCATCGGTCTTTACAAATCAATTGATCGGCCAATTGATACTAATAGCGATCTAGTAACGGTATCGTTGAAGAGACTAGGAACCTGAATACAGTCGACTGGCTGCTAAATCGTGTGGTGGTGCTGGTAAACCAGTACTATTTCCAGAGAAACTGTCAGACGGCTGACGTGTTTTACCGCACAAAATTGCTATTGGTGGCAAGAAGCGTGGTTGCAGGATTGATTAATGTTATGGAGACAGTTTTCAAGAACCAAGCCAGAGCTCCATGCTTGCGGATGCAGTAATGCCAGTATGTTACTTATTGCCCTATTTCATGTCGTACTACGGCAGGCGATCTTAGATGACAGGTGCCTAAGAAAATAGAGACAGACGCCTTCTCCTTTGGCGACATCAGGTCAAGAGTTTTGTGGTCATTGTTCTTCAAGCAAGAAGGTCGACAGCTGACGTCCTTGGAGCTTAGTATGAGGGTAGGAAAGATCATGAGAAAAGATGAGTAGAGTAGATGCTATCGACACTACTTAGCACGACTTTCGGGGCCATGTACGAGTACTCGCCTTCCACTCTACATGCTCAGTCGCTAGCCATGATGCTTTACACTCCAACACTTTGGTCATGGCTCTGAAGCAACAATGAACGGCTTGTGGTCTCTTCAACCCATTACTGGAAAAGTACCTTATACTTGAACTGGTAGAAGAACAATGAATAATGAATAATACACCAATAGACTTCATAACTGTATGACTGTATAACTGTATAACCGGCTCGGCTGTTATTCAACGTCCGAACGCGAGATGCGCGCCTCAGCCTCAGCCCTAAGAAAGAGAGCACGCTTGACCTCAACTGGCTCCGCGCTAACGGTAACAGTACTAGACTGACCAGACCACATTGAAGCTGACATGAACAATCAGTCATTTACATTCTTCAACAACCAGCTCCTCCCAAAGCTGCTTTTGCACACAGATATTGAAACCCCGACCGTAAGTCGACAGTATTCAGCGGTATGGCTCCAAAACCGAACCATGAGGAAGAACACATGGACCAACATGGACCACCCCCTCCCTCAGCCTCGCTCGAGCAAGCGCGTCTAAAAGGTCATCTGGGGCATTTGACGACAGCGGAGGAAGACGCATTAGATGGATTCAAAACGCTCTGTGCTAAGCATGGTTACTACAAACCCGTAGGCGCTAATAGCCTCGCTAGTCACGATGACGGCACCCTGGTGTATGTAACATATAAAGTCCTTTCCCCGTCCATGTTAGCTCTTCGAATCTAAAGTGACTCGTAGGCGATTCCTAAGGGCCAGAAAGTTCTCACCCCAGGATGCTTTCGTACAGTTCAAAGATACAGAGATATGGCGACGAGATAATAAGCTCGATGCGCTATACGAAAACATAGATATCCAAGACTACCTGGAAGCCAGAAGTGTTGTAAGTATCCTTGACCAATCCCTGATTTGCGAATCCTAATCGAACTAGTATCCTCAATGGACCGGCCGTCGGGACAACCGCGGAATCCCGGTGTATCTGTATGAGGTTGGGAAGCTGGATTCTAAGAAGATGGTCGCCTATTCATCATCTACGTCCAAATCAAAGCTCAAAGGCCCATCGCCATCAAGGATGCTGAGATTGTTCGCTTTGTATGAAAATCTAACCCGGTTCGTGATGCCGCTCTGTTCCGCCGTGCCCGGAAGACCCAATCCGGAGACGCCCGTTGATCAGTCAAATAACATTGTTGACATCTCGCATGTTGGGCTCAAGCAGTTCTGGAATCTAAGGTCCCATATGCAAGACGCTTCGACTCTGGCAACAGCTCATTACCCAGAGACACTGGACAGAATATTTGTAAGCGCCCCTTGTAGCCTCTGGTTATATTTACTACGCTATATCGATATTGACTGCATAGATCATTGGTGCACCTTCGTTCTTCCCTACCGTTTGGGGCTGGATTAAGAAATGGTTCGACCCCATCACTACCTCCAAAATCTTCATTCTGGGCCACCACGAAGTATTGCCCACGCTCAAAGCCTTTATGGATATTGACAGTATCCCTAAGAAGTATGGCGGGAATTTAGATTTTCGATGTGGAATGATGCCAGTCTTAGACCCAGCAGTCAAGAACGTGCTGGATTTGGCGTCGCCCGAGTCGGAGCAGTTGTTTCTGACTGCACCAGTAAAGTGGGTAGACGATGTTGACGGCGATATGACAGCCGTGGGTGTCGGCAGTGTGGATGGCCAGGAAAGGAGAGAGAAGGTCGCAACGCTCCATTCGTTCGCCAAGCTTGCATTGTCCAGGTCAAACAGACCAAGATATGAACGCACCCCCACAGACTCCAGACCTCAAAGCAGCATGGCACCTTTGAGCACATTACAGGCCATACCGGTATCTCAGCCGAACTCGGCACAACAGAACACAATCTCGCCTTTTAGCATGACCGTTCATCAAGGAGAACCCGTAACTCAACTTCACCAAGTAGGTGAAACCAATGCACCAACCGGAGAGTATACTTCAAGTGTCCATTCCACAGCGGAAGCTTGGCCCGTCCCCCAAGCTCAAGCCATAACCCAAGATCAGCCCGAAGAGCGAAATGGAGTTCTTCCAGGAGGCTCCCTGCCCTCAGCTCAGCCGGAAAGTAATGGAGTAGCGCCTCAAAGCATAGCTATGCCTCCACCAAAAATGGAACGGACATACACCGAATTTGTAACGCCTGCCGAAGAACCATCTCAGATTCAAGCATTTCCATGATTTTGGTTTATTGAAAGATTTCTTACTATTTTAGTCGCCCTCGGTGCATACGAGTGATTAGCGGTTATCTCGATGCTTCTTCTACGCGTAGCTCATAGACGGTCCCTCGCAACTGGGAAGGTACATTTTATTGGAGCTCATTCCCGTGTGCCCTAGCAGTGAGACGCAATGTGAAATCGGCCCACTGTAATATGGGTTTTAGGGCCATGTGTATGGCAAGCTAATTTGCATAGTATGCTAAACCTTCACCACCCGTGAAACAAAACCAGCAGCTCGCAGCTCGAGAGGCCCGTTCCAATTGAGTCCAGCTGGGCCACCGTTGAAGAAACCGTACATATACGGAAATGCTTCGACGAGGTCTTTTCCCTGGCAGACTTCGCTCTCTTTTCAGTACTTTGAACATTGAGGTGTATCCTGTGAAAGTGGACAGAGTGAAAACCTGAACGCTGAGAACGGATCTCTTGTTCCTGTAATTGATTGTTCAACGTCACTCCTTGTTTTCGACGAAATCTCTTCTTTTAACCCCATGCCTAATGCTTACAGGAGCTGCTTTGAGCTACATATATCGAGTTAGTGGAAAGGTTCAGGAAGAAGTTGCTCGAAGAAGTTGCTCGAAGCTAGTATGTATGCCCTTAGATTGTCGTCTAAAATTGGAGTGTAGTGGAGATACTCAGTTTTCCTAGCGGCATTCGGGTCCCCCCCAAAAAACATTTCTTTTCATCATCGCACACGCCCCCCCTTCTCTCCCCTTATTTCCTCTTAAATCGTCCTAATACCTCTTTACCATCTTCCTTCATCCATCGATCTGCGCCCCTATCCTATCCCAGGATTTCACATACTGACACACCCATTATTCTAACATACCTTTTCCTAATTTTCTGGAGCCAGCTCCACAGCAGCAGCAGTTCTAAAAGCGAATCCGAGCTTGAAAGATCCTTGTGTAGCTTTTTGACTTGTCGATTTCTCCGAAGATATTGCGTTCCTGCTTGATTTAGTTATCTACAGCCCATTTTTCCAATGAAATGTCAACACATTTCGCCTGATTTTCCTCTGCTTCTAGATAATTGACATCTTCCGCGTATTTGATATGTGGTTCTAGGTATGTCTATCAAACACACTAGTCTGCTTTTGATTTCCTCGCACTGGCTTGATAAGATGGCAAGCTGTTGCGTCGTTGATGCACTGCTTCATCTGATTGAAAATGAATGATTATTGAGGAACGTTGGTGATTTCGATGGTCACAGGAAGCTTGAGACATCGATCATGCTGGTATAGGTCTGAGACATAGCACTCGTCGGGCCGCAGAATATCCCTATCACAGTCATATTGATGAGAGCTTGGAATGCTGAGGAATCTGCAGCCGTTGCGGCCCTGGTAATGCGCAGATCAAGATTGAGCCAAACCCTTAAAATGTTTCAATGGAACTGACTATGTGGAAATGTTGTGTCATGTCAGTCGCTAGTGATATAATCTGCAGAAGATGCCTTAACGTTCTATGTATGTACCACGTGCATGCTGCATTGATGGTCTAACCTCTATTAATAGCTCAATATTCTTTCCATTGGCAACTTGATTGCAGCTTTAATAGCAAATGTAACGTGCTGACAATTCGACTGACCAAGTCTTGTGTCACCAAAAATTCTAGGGCCATTTTCCATTAAAGCTGCTTCGAGTCTATAAGAATCATAGAAACTGTCCAGGGTCGACAGCAATTCTTATAACCCGTTCAGATTCACGGAGATCAACATCCATGGCGACCAGGTTGTTCTCGAGGTTGCCACCCACGTCAAGAAATCCTTCCACATGTCCTCCGTAGAGGCCTATGGCGCCACGAAGCCCGAAGCCGACGGTCACAAAGAAGACGAGCCCTTGTCCCCAAACAACCCGTACGCAGCCGGCAAAGCCGCAGCCGAAACGATCGTAAACGTTTTCCACAACTCAACTCCGCTCCAGACCCTCATCGCCCTCGCAAACAACATCTACGGCCCCAACCAATCCCGCCAATAGTAAGCATTGCTCCAACACCCAAACGCGCCGCCACACACTGACCTTCACCCCCCACAGAAATCATCCCAAAATGCAACATGCCCCTCCGCCACAACCACAAATTCCCCCTGCAAGGCGCCGGCAACGGAAGGCGCTGCTAACGTTGTCTTATCAGGTTCTTTATAAACCAAATTAGAGGAGAACAACGAGCGCAATAATAGACTTGAATCTTATGCGAAGACTCCCTTCTGAGTCTTGTTCCAATCCCCTGGCGCCAAAAACCCATGCTATGACCTAGCACTCTCCATCCTGGCCCTCAGATCCCTAATCAGCGCCTTCGCCTCCTCAACCTCCACCCCATCCTGACAAAGCTCATTCGCCAACTCCATCGCTCTCGCAAGCCCCCCTCTCGCAAACTCCCATCGCGCAAGCCACATCCTCGCTTTCGAAGTCGTACCCGTAACCCCAGTACCAGGACCTCTAACCTCGTCGTCGTCGTCGTTCCCAGGGCCTTCTTCCTGGGCTAGTGTCATTTCCATATATGACGCTGAGTCTTCCATCTCGCCTAATTTCTCGTACATGAGGGCGATTTGATAGAGTGTCTCTGGGTCCATGATTCCGCTGGGGGTTTCTGCGTTCGTGGTACCAGAGCCGAAGGAGCTGCCAGCATCGTAGTATGTACCCGCCACTAGCGCTCTCTTATAAGCCTTGATGCTCTGTATTGGTCGATCGACTCTGTCATAGCAACTGCCGACGGCTTGCCACATTTTAGGATCATACGGCCTCAGACTCGCAGCTCGTTGGTAGTAGAAGAGTGCGTAGAGATGCATCTCAAGTATCTCGTAGGTTTGGCCTAGGCCGTACCAGGCTCGGTAGTCCTTGCGGTTAACGTCTACCGCTCTCCTGTAGCTCTCGATCGCTGCATGGGTGTTTTTCATCTCAAGGTACTCATGTCCCATTAGCGTCCATGCAGAGAGAAAGTTGCGGTCGAGTGTCAGGGCACGGCGGAAGTACATCACGGCTTTTTCGTGCTCTGACTTCAGCGAGTAGTAGTTTCCCACAACGCAACAGGTCTCAGGACGGAACTTGTCTGTCGCTACTGCGACTTGAGCAAGGAATGCAAGTTTCGGTCTTGCACCCATGACATACAAAATATTTGAATAGTGATCGAGAGAATCGATTCGATGAGGGTCCGAATGCAACAAGGCCGAGAAGAGAGATTCGGCTTCTACGAAATCTTTGGAATGGTAGAAGAGCAAGGCTCGCTGCGCCTTCAAGAAATGGCTATCTGGAAAGATCCTTTCCAACTCCGTAAGCTGGTTGTGAATGGGCTGAGTAGATTGATACAGCTCCTGGTTGGCGTAAAGATGGAAAATGAGCGACATGATATTCTGTGGCAGCTCGGGAACGATCTGCTGAAGCTCCTCTACGCTGTTCAAAAGTTCGCTCAGTTCCAGCCAAGCTCCCCAGTTGAAAGGACATCGTTCCACACTTCTAATCAACCAAGTTTTGGCGTCTTTCTCGCTCTTTCCTTTAGCAAGCACAATACCATACAAATACTCTAACCATCCTTGGCTGGACTCGTCTAAGCCCTTGGCGGCTTGATCGGCGAACCATCCTTCAAGAATATGACTCAAGCTTACGAGTTCCTTGTTGATAGTTGCGCCACCGTCTGCTGGTCCCAGAATCATCTCACTTTCCTCACCCTTTCGCTTCTCCCCTGACATATACTTCGCATACAGAGCTAAGAAAAGAGATTTTTGGCTTAGTCGTGGTAAAGCATTGCGAGGCCGGATAGGTCCCGTGGATATTCTGGGGCCTGAGTCTCTCGTCTTCCCTTTTTCTGACCTTGATGGCGTCTGATTTTTGGCATTGGGGGACGACTCGGATAGTGGGCCGCGTGGGAGGTCTGTGGGTAGGAAAACAGCTGCACAGCGATCGTACTCACGGCAATCAAAGTAAGATTTGGCCAAAAGATACTTTGATATTTCTTTGGCCTCAAGTCTTGCCTCGTCGGGATCGACGCTGGAAGAAAAGACGGAGAGAATCGGACGCGGTGTATGTTCTATATCTTGCATCGGAGAGTCAGATTCAGTGTCTGAGGATGGCGATTGTTCGTCTGGTAATCGAAGAGAGATTGACAATTCAGCAACCCTAGAACATCATCGATTTAGGGAGTGAAAATGAATAGAATAAAAGCGTAATACACACCATTTGGCGGACTGGTAGAGGCATCGCTCGGAACATTTCACCACAGCATCCTGTAGCGTTGTCCGAAGCTGCTCGGCGTTTCGTTTGCTAAAAGCTGTCATGGTTAAAAGTGTACCGTGTAAGGCACAATCTCGATCAAATCAGCCGAGCAGAAGACCTTTTTATTATGTAGAGGAATCGTACAGTACTTGCTGGCGGTCTTATATCTTAATATGAGGGTATCAAGGGGGTCTGAGTCGCTGTACTAGGCAGCTAGCATAGACAACCCTAGGTCATAGTTAGCCTTGCTTATCACACCACAGCTTCAACACCCTACAGTAAGTCCGACTGGTGAACTGTGAATTGTGAATTGTGAATTGTTACTCTTCGCACAGTCTACTTTCAGTCTCTGAAATTTTGGAATGAGCGAACTGGATGGATCGGTAATTTTCGTTGATTACAGGCAAGGCTAGGAGTATTCCCGGCCCGATGCACGTTCCGGTCCCGTGCACACCCCACTTTACTACTTTCATCTTTCTTCAAAAATCAATTACAAATTCAATATGGCTTCAATTGAGGCAGCGCTTGCAGATCTA
>JAABUW010001389.1_pt1 | contig 40901 bp, 55 predicted proteins | sample 5560081 | NCBI WGS metagenome assembly JAABUW01 (sample SAMN10711882, study PRJNA513363) | rock metagenome | isolation source: Antarctica rocks | place: Antarctica: Victoria Land, Knobhead sud | reverse complement strand
CTCCCGGGGGGGTGTCTCTCCAATCCGACCGAAACGCCAGAAGGCCCCCGCGGGGGCCTTCTGGCGTTCATGTCTGATGCATTTTCACTCCGGCGCACCGATGCATTTTCACTCCGGCGTTGACACTGCGGATACGGCATTTGGCTGATGGCGCACCTGATGGCGACCGTTTACGTGGCGCTTGGGCCGATCTTTATTTCCCTCGCTCTGTTCGCCCCCACGCGGCCGATCTTTTCCGCGTTTGTCGGTGCTCTGATCTCGACTGTGGTGTTGCAAGGCCTCGCGCTGGCTTTGGCGTCTCTCCTGGTCGGTGCGGAAGGGGCCATGGCAAACGCAGTCCTGGTGAGTGCCCCCACAGAAACCTATGGCCGCGTCGGTATGCTGTTCGGTGCGTGCATGGTGTTTTCGTTGGCAGGTTGGTTTGCACTTCGCTTGCCCGCCGTGGCTGCGAGCCTCTGCGGCGGCGTGCATTTCGCTCCGACAGCGCTAGTGGCCATGACGTACGGCTCCATCCAGAACGGTGCCAGCGCCGCAATAAATACCGCTGGTAACTACGCAGGCCAGGGGGTGCAAGCCGCCCGCCGTGGACTATCTGGCCCGTCCTCGATCCCTCCCGCTGGTCCGTCACTATCCCGCTCCGCCTCCGCACAAGGAACAAACCGATGAAAGCGCTCATGCTCGCTGCCGTCGTTCTAGCCCTCTCTGGTTGCAGCGGTGACAAGGCCGCCCCAACCCCTGGCGGCTCCTGGCATGTCCTGAATGCCGGGCAGTGGGACGTGAACCCGTCGCTCGTGCAAGCGCCCACGATGCCGAAGGCGGCAAACTGATGGACAGCCTGCCGCACGGCCTCGGCCTCCCGCAGCCGCACGTCTCGCCGGATACGTTCGATGCGTATCTTGAAGCGTCCAACTCCTACACCGTCGATGCGCTCAAGGACGCCCGGCGCGAAGCGAAGGGATGGCGGTTCGGGTTTTTCGTCGCGGCCCTTGCCTCTGGAGCGTTGGGGGTCGCAGTCGCGGTCCTGGTGACGCGTCATACCGAGCATTGGGGGTTCCTGATCGCAGACCAGACGACGGGCACAACGCGGGTGCTCAAGGACGTTCGCGAAGCCAATCTGAACCTGCCGCTGTCGGTCGATAACTGGTTTTTGGAGCGCTACGTGCAGATGCGCGAGGGGTGGAACGAAACCACTGCCGATAGCGCATTTCAGGCTGTCGCGTGCATGTCCTCCAGTGAGGAACAAAAGCTGTTTGCCGAGTGGTACAACAATGCCCCTTCGGCACCCAATCAGCTCTTCACTAAAGCCCGGCGCGGCTGGCGCGACGTGACCACGGCAGAACCCGGGATCGACGGGCGCACAATCGGCGGGGCAATGCACGTCGGTATCCCGTTCACCTACCTCGACAAAGGGCTGAACGTGATGACCAAGCCCGTCACCGGAACGGCCCGGTTTACCGTCCGCAAAGATCGCCACGCCATTCAGCCGTGCAATCCGGCTGGGCTTGTCGTGTCGGACTACACCCATCCACTCGACCGGGAGACCTCCCAATGAACCGCATCGCTGCGCTTGCGCTGCTGGCCGCGACGGCGCTGTCCACACCCGCACACGCGCTGCTCGTGCCAACGCCGGACAACGACGCCGAGCCTCGCGTGCGGCATGTGCCCTACGCGCCGAACGACGTGGTGCAGATTATAGCGCCCGCGCTCGGCGAAACGCAGGTCGTGTTGTCGCCTGACGAAAGCAACTTCGATGTCAGCCTGTCAACGCAGACATGGCGGCATGATGCTTCGGGCAACACGTTGGTCCTATCGCCCAATCCCGGCGCGCCAACGACGGTTGCGCACGTCGTCAGCCATCTTCCGAACGGCACAACCCGCCGCTACACGCTGGAGCTGACCGCCGCCGCCGAAGGGGTCAAGCCGACGCCAACGCTGGGCGACGGGCGGATTGCCAGCAATGACCCCAGCGCCATGGCAGCGCCGCCGCCGGCACAGCCCTATCTCACGGTGCGCGTCACCTACGAGAAGGAAGACGCCATTGCGAAAGTGGCCGCACAACGGGTGGCCTGGCGGGCGCGGCGAGAGGGGCAAGGCGACGCTCGCGCCCGTGCCATCCTCGCTCAAGATGCAGCGACGCAGCGGAGGCGGTGCAACTTCATGTGGCGCGGCGATGCCGCGGTGCTGCCAACAGCGGCTTGTGACACCGGAGCCGCAACGTCCTTCCTGTGGCCGGGGCAGATGCCAACCGCAGCCGTGTTCCTCGTTGGGCCGGATGGAAAGGAGCAGGCGGTCACACAGGCTCCGTCGCCTACCCGGCCCGGCCTGGTCGTCGTGCCGGCAACCTCGCAATTCTGGCGCATCCGGCGCGGCGACTTGGCTGCGGACCTGTTCGACGCGTCATTTGACCCGATCGGGTTGGACACTCTGACCGATACGATCTCGCCTCGGGTGACGACGCGGCTCCGTACGACTGAGGCAGGCAGCCCGTGAGCGGATCACAGCCCGTCATTACACGGCGGGGCACCCTGCAACGCTTTGTCAGTCCCATGGTCATCGTCTGCTTACTGCTTTTGACAGGCGGCATGACGGGGCTGTGGTTCCTGTTCGGCAGCAGTGGCACGGCTGATTACGACCCAATCGAGACCCGCCCTGCCCTGCCGCATCGCATCGCCCGTCCGCCTGAACCTGAGATCGCGGCAACGCCGGTCGTAGCGAACCCCTACCTCCCGCACCGTTTCGAGATGCCGGTCGAGACGCCCGTGGCACAGCAGCAGATGCAAGCCGCCGCCGCGCCTCCCGCGAACAATGGGCCGATGGTGACGCACCACACCTCGACCCCTCGTGCGGACTCTCCACGCTCTGGCGCACCGGGAGTGACCGCTTCGCGCTACGGCGTGAACTACAAGCAAACGGCAATCGACGGAGAAGAGGCGACGGTCATCAGCGACCTCGGCCGCACGTTGAAACCCACGACCCGCGTTCCCTGCACCCTGACGCAAGCGATCGACGGGACGCACGCCGGGCCGCTCGTGTGCGTGATCGCCCGGCCCGTTCTGGCGTGGGACAACACGACGGTTCTTCTCCCCAAAGACACACCGGTTATGGGCAACTATCAGCCGCTGTCAGTCGGCCAAGGCCGCATGATGGCGATCGCGGCCCACGCCTATCGGTCTGACGGGCTGACCGTGCCGCTGGGCGGTGCGCCGATGACTGACGAGCTGGGACGTGTCGGCATGAACGGCTACGTCGACAATCGGCTATGGGAACGCATCGGCAACGCCATCCTGACCGACGCCGCCATGGCAGCGATCAGCCTCCCACAGACGGCGCTGCGCAGCCAAAGCAACGGCATCCAGTTCAATGCGTCTGATACTCAGGGCGTGGTCAATCAGGTGCTGTCGAGCACGGCTAACCTGCCGCCGATCTTCCACAAAAACCAAGGTGAGGAAATAATGATCCTGATCACTGCACCCGTGCATCTTGGCGCCCTTCGCTACGAGGTCACGCGATGAGGGCCGGGGAGGCGACGCTGCGGCACCTGCTGGAGCCCATGGCGGCGCACCTGGCGCACGACGCGACGACGGAGGTCGTGGTGCACAAGCCCGGTGTCGTCGGGGTGGAGCAAGACGGCTTCTGGTCGTGGCATGACGCTCCCGGCCTGACCTATGACCGGCTGGAAGCCATCGCCATCCTGGCCGCGCGCATGGGTGGCAAGAACATCGGCGGCACAATCCCTGTTTGCGCCAGCACCCTGCCAGACGGGCAGCGTATCAAGATCATGCTGCCGCCTGCCGTCTCAGAGGGCACAGTCTCTTTCACCATCCGCCGACGCGCCCTGTCGTTCGTGCCGACGCTCAAATGGCTGCGGGAGCACGACTATTTCGCCCTTCTCAATTCCGGCGTCGATTGGGTGCGCTACTTCGAGCGAGACGTGATCGGGGCGCGAAAGACGGTCATCATCTGCGGGGAAATCGGGTCCAGTAAAACGACATGCGCTGAAGCACTGTTGCGCGCCATTCCGCTAACCCAACGCATCGTCACGGTAGAAAGCTCCAGCGAGTGGCTGAACCTGCCGCATCCCGGCTGGGTGCCGACCTACTTTGATGAAGTGGATGCGAACGCCGCGACGAACCGCGTCCAGGATGCCATGCAGTCCCGTCCCGACTGGTTGCCGTTCGGAGAGATCAGGGGTGGCGGGGGTGACGCCTGGGCGCTTTTACGGGCTGCCAAGGTGGGAACGCCGGTATTGACGACGGTCCATTCCCCGAACGCCATAGGGGCACTCAGCAGCATGGAAAGCATGATCAAACAGAGCGACGCTGGGCGCGGTATGTCGACGGCGGAAATCCATGCCCAGCTCCGGCTCTACTTCAACGTCATCGTTCACTGTCGCCGCATTCTCCCAACGACCCCCGCCGAGCGAACAACCTATCGAATTGATGAGGTTCTTGAAGTCGGCGCGACGTCTGAGCAGGACCGCATGGTATCCGCGCCATGATGGGAGCTATTGCCGACTGGCCACTCCCCGCCAAGGCGCTCGCCGTCGCCGCTGCAATGGTGCTGATGGCGTTCCTGTGGCTGACCGTCGCCAGCCTCGTGCTGTTGTTCTACCTGCACCAGTTCCGTGGCGGCTGGCCATTGCTGGAATGGCTGGCCTACAACGACTGGTATCCTGACCCGTCGAAGTCCGCCGCCGTGAATGCGCTGGTCGTGCGCGGCCTTCGCTTGTCAGCCCTCGTATCAACCGGCCTCCCCGTCCTGATCGGTGGTGCGTTCGCGACGCGGCATTTCGCGCCCCGCATCGCCCACGATAATGCACGCTGGGCAACATGGGGGGAAATGCGCAAGGCCGGGTTTAGCGCCCGGCGCGGCCTCTACCTCGCCCGCGTCCGTGGTCGTTTCGTGCGGCTCGCTGGGACGCGCCGCAAACACATGATTGTTTATGCTCCGACACAATCCGGAAAAGGCGTGGGGACAGTTATCCCGGCCGGATTGACCGCCGACCCAATGTCTTTGGTCTTTTTTGATCCGAAGTTTGAGGCGTTCGAGGCTACCGCCGGCTGGCAGGCCGAGCTTGGGGCCAACGTCGTTCTGTTCGCGCCATTGAGCCAAACAGGCCAGACCGCGCAATACAACCCGTGCGCGTATGTGCGCCGGATGCCTGACGGTAGCCCAACCGTGGACACCTGGGGCGATGTCGAGGCGATCGTGCATGCGCAAATACCGGTAGGCGAAGGCGCGCAACAGTTTTGGAACAATACCGCGCGCATCGCTTATACCGCCGTGCTGGCGTTCCTGTCCGAAACCCCGGGGGCTGACTTCTCGATCCCCGCTGCGGTCAGCCTTCTGTCCCGTGAGGATGGCCCAGCCTATGTCCGCCGGCACCTCGACCAAAGGCGGACAGCGGGCAAACCCTACAGCAAGCCGTGTGCGGACAACTTGCGCGATTTCACCAGTGGCAATGCAGACCTACTCGACGGCATCAAACGCACGATCAAAAGTCACCTTGGGATATTCAGCAACCCGCGTGTGGTCGCTGCGACGTCGGGCAATACCTTCCGCCTCGACCGGCTGCGGCGCGAGCGGACAGCGCTCTACGTGTGTGCGGCACCGAACGATATCGAGACGTTGCGGCCGTTGTTGGCGCTTTTGTTTCAGCAACTCATTGATGTGACAGTGCGGGATGGCGTGTTCAGCGCTGGTCTAATCGAGGTCAACGTTGTCATCGATGAGTTCCCGCTACTCGGCAGAATGGACGCCATTGCTGATGCGTTCGGCTACATCGCGGGCTATGGCGTGCGCCTGATCCCGATTGTGCAGACCCCCGCCCAGCTCGAGGACCTCTACAAGGCGACGGGCGCACGCAAAATCCTGGACAACTGCAAAGTCGAGATGTGCCTAGGGCCGGACGACATTGATCTTGCCGAGAAGATCAGCCGGCGTCTCGGGACCGTAAAGGGCGCACGCCAAGGCAGTTCAACGTCGGCATTCGGGGGGCTGGCGGACGCGCTCAAAGGCAATGTCAGCACCTCGGCGACCGAGCGGCGGCTGCTGACGGCATACGAGGTGACACAGCTTCCAGAGGACGAGTGCATTGTCATTCACGGCGGGATGCCGGGCGTTCGTGCCAAGCGCCTCCGCTATTATGATCAGGCACCGTTCAGGCACCGTCTGCGCCCCGCCCCGCCCATCCCCACAATCGCCGTCAACCTGCGCTATGACGATGCCGAGCCCGCGCCAGAGCCGGAAGTGCGGATTGACCCGAAACCCAAGCCTGCCCCCGCAAGCAAGCGTAAGGCCGCGGGCAAAAGGAACGAGCCCGACATGGAAATGAGCGTTGCGCAGGCCGAAGCAACGTTGGTTGCAGTGAGCCGCGGCAGTGTCGACCTCAGTCAGTTCGGCCAGTCGCCAGAAGCAGCGCGCAAACAGATTGACCGCGTAATCCACAACCTCCCCACCATGAAGGGCCGCGCCCGATGAGCGACAAGCCTCTGTCCCCTTTCGAGGGCCAGCTTACCCCGGCTGGAGCCGCCGACGTTGCTGAGGCGCGGCTAGTGGCGGACGTATTGAGAGTCGCGCGGAACCCAAAGGCCGACCTCGATCAGATCCGGACTGTGCTCGACAACCTGGACCCGGCCGACGCTCTGCGCGTGTCCGACCGGGTCGCGGAGGCGCTACGCCAGCAGGGAGCTAGGAGCGGCCGATACGAAACCCTGGACCGCGCGCTGCCCTACCTGCCAGGGCAGGGACCGCTAGAGCGCAAGGCGCTGGAGGACGAGGCACAGATCATCCGGCCGACGCTGACCCCCGATGCCCAGACGGTGCAGCAGGCAATCGCCCGCGTGTTGGACGATCGCAAGCCGGGCACGCAATCCGAGATAGACGGGATCAAGGCACACTCGTCCCAGGCGCTATGGGAGCGTGAACGTATGGATGGGCCGATACAGCTCACGTCGGAAATCCGCATCATGGCAGGCAAGCCGCCCGGGTTGCACGATCTCGACCAGTTCGCAAGCATGGTGCGCCAGGTGCAGGACCGTGCGCCTGGCGATGATGGGCGGCAGACTTGGCCTACCGACGTCAACATCCCCACACCGCCGCCACGGGCAACGCAGCAGCCGCCAGACCTCGATACGCCCACAATCGAGATCACCCGGCGCGGCGACAATGGGGCACCTACGCAGAATGACCCACCTAACGTCGCCCGGGGCTACGTCGTGAAGGAGCGCGATGGCGCGCGGTTCTATTATCAGGCCGATGACGGGCAGCTTGCCATCCGGTCCACCGACCAGCGCATAGAGGGAATGCTGCGGGACGGGCGTACCATTGGTACACTGCTTGACCTCGCTGCCGCACGCGGCTGGGATGACGTGCAAATCAAGGGCGACCGGGAGATTGCCCGCGAAACGTGGATCGAGGCGACGGCGCGCGGCATCAAAGCTGAAGGCTACGCACCGTCGCGCGATGATCGGCACGAGGCCATGCAGCGCCGCGTCGACCGGCAGTTGCCCGATCAGACCCCGCCGCCTCCACGCATGACGCCGCCGCCGATACCGGAGATGCGGCTCTGATGGCCGACGAGTGGAAGCAGCCGCGCAAGGTCAATGCCGGAGGGGATGGCACCGGACGGCGCGTGTGGCGCGCGGGGAAGGCGGCATCCACCCAAGGCTCGCGTGAGGTCATCGTGCGGGTAACAGGCCGCACGAAGGGCGCTGGCGGCCTGCAGGCGCAGCTTTCCTACATGACGCGCAAGGGCGAACTGTCAGGTGAGCACTCGACGGGTCGCGTGCTGCACGGCATGGACGACATGCGGGCGCTACGGGAGCGCTGGGTTGCGGACAACGCCGCCTATGCCTGGCACCCGTCCTGCAACACGCAATCGGTGGGCATCGTGCTGTCCATGCCGAACGGCACGCCTGTTGAGACTGTGCGTGAGGCAACCCGCGTCTGGGCACAAGAGCATATCAGCCCAACAACAGAATGGTTCGCCGTTCAGCATACCGACCGGAACCACTATCACAGCCACGTCGCGGTGCGGGCTGTTCAGGTCGACGGCTACCGGGTCCGGCCGACGCTGCCCGACATCCAGGAATGGCGCGAGACGTTCGCGCGGTCCCTACGCGAGCAGGGGGTCAATGCCATCGCGACCCCGCGACGCGAGAAGCTAGAGCGCATTCTGGCGCTGCGGCAGGAGCTGCGGCAGGAGCGCTATCCGCCGCTGCTGCACTTGTAATACCAGCGGTCCTGTTGAATGACCGCTATCGACCCATTGCGGAAGTTCGAGCACCGACGCTTCGTGCCCAATGCTGACGTTCTCGACCGGCCGGGTGCCGGGCAGAACCCCGCGACCTATTGCGGATAATCATTTGAGCGCTTCCGCGATGCCACGATTGCGACGCTTGCCGACCTATGGCAGGCTCCCTGCCGATTAGATGGCAACAAGCACAATGCTCGCAGGCGAGATGAAGGCGTCCTAGAACGTCCCTGCTGCATTGCTTCAGTCTGGCCGTCTCAGAAAGCGGCACGCATCGCTTAGCAGGAGGACATCGTGCGCACGATGATATTGGCGTTTGCGTTGTCGGCGTTTGCATTCGGTGCCGCATTCGCTGACGAAAGCCTGCCTGGCACCTACAAGCTCATCAGTAGTACGCGAACAATCGTCGAAACCGGCGAGGTCAAGGACGCATTTGGTAAGCAGCCGAAAGGCTATATCATGTATGGAAAAGACGGACGCATGTTAGTGCTCATAACGAATGGAGGCCGCCCAAAGCCCTCGCTTACCGACATGACGGACCAGGATCGCGCCGATCAATACCGTACTCTGAACGCGTATGGGGGGACATATACGTTCCACGGTGACTGGATTGAGCACCACATTGATATCGCCACCAATGAAACCCGGGTGGGCACCAGTGAGATTCGACAAATCAAGAGAGACGGCGATCGATTGACCTATACGACCAAACCGCAACCTTTCCCGGCGGATGGTAAGATCAGTGTGATTACCTTGGTCTGGGAAAAGATGAACTAGCGCCCCAAGCGCTTAGCAGACTGTCGCGCATGAAGACCAACGGTCCAGGTCCGCATTGGGTCAACTGCGGTCATTCATTAGGACCGCTTGTATAACGCCCCCAATAGGCGAGGTTCCCGGAGATCGCCGCGTCGATGCGCTTTATGGCCGCATCGACCTGTGCTGCGGCCTCGCCGTCATTCATCCTCGCGTGAATGCCAGCAACGGCGGCGCGGGTCAGCCGCAGCTCTGCAAGCTCCGCTCGGTTCCACTGCGGCCTATTGAGCACCTGGGCCTCGAGCATCGCTGTTGCCCAAGCTGTCGGCGTCGTCCCGCGCGCCTCGGCTTCCTGCCGCAGTCGAGCGCGAACAGGATCGCGAAGGCGAAGGGTGATCTTCTGCGCTGAGCCGCTAACCGGCGCTACCACGCCCTCCCCAGCTTCCTGCATGACGAACTGACGTAGCGCAGCCGCAGTTGTCAGCCCGAGTGCCCGCGCCCGAGCCGCAAAGCGTTCGCGGACGGAACGCCGGACATGGCCGGTGATCGGGACAATGGGATCGCCTTCTGCATCAAACGCTGGCATGTGTGCGATCCAGACTACAACTCTCCACGGCTGATCCTGTACCAATGGTACAGCCCGGCTAGCCGGTAGAGCCCTGCCATGACGCCCAGCAACACGACCGTCCATACCGTGAAGGCGATGGCGTCGAGGGGCATACCGAGGCACCAGAGGATGACCGAGCCGACGCCGCCTGTAACGGTCAGGACGGCAGCGAGCAGCCAGAGCCACGAGGCCAGCCACGAGACGCAGCCGAGCACCATGATCAGGAGCTGGTGCCCGATGGCGCTGGCGAGGCTGGAGGATGTCCTTTTCAGGAACCGAAGCGCTCGACGCCGTTTAGCGCCTGGCCCGTAGGTCTCATGGTATTCGGCGAGCGTTCGCGGGGCATACATTCTCGGCTCCTATTGCTAGACGGTCAGCCTAGGCCGTGGGCGTGCCGGGTTGGCAAGCCATGACCGAACTTTAGCAACACGTTCGGCGTCTGGGTCCGGTTCCGGCTTCGCCTCGGGCTCGGTCATTGGCGGTTCCTGCGGATCGGGGTCTGTACCATTGGTACGGGTCGGCTCCGGCTCCTGGGCGCTCTCGATGATGCGCCGCGCCTCGGCCAGGGTCAGTTCGTCAATGCTGGCGAGTGCTTCCGCGATCCTATCCCGCCCGTCCGGCGTCGCCTTCTGCCAAGCCTTGTGCAGCTCGTAGACGGCCCGTGCGCTTGCTTTGTCCACCCATGGCTCCAGCGGAGGCGGGACGGTCAAGAGCGCCCGGTAATGCTTGAGGGTCTGCGGGTCGGATAGCGCGAGGACTGTAGCGATCTCAGCGTTCGGCATGCCCCGCTTAGTCAAGGTCGCGACCGCCGCCGCAAGCTCCGAGTTGGAGTTGGACGCCCGATGCTGGTTCTCGATCACCTGCGCCTCAAGCCCAGCCTGTTCCGTGCCGACCAATACCGCTGGGATGTCAGCCAGACCCGCCATCAGGGACGCCCTGATCCGCCTAGCGCCCCAGCGCAGCAGGTAGCGTCCACCGTCCCTCTGGACGACCCCCACGGGCTGTAGGACCCCCACAAGGCGGATGCTGGCGGCAAGCTGGTGCATCTCGGCGTTATCGAACGTGCGACGCGGCTGATCGGGGTCCTCGTCGATCAGAGACAGGGCGACACGTTGGGCCTGGGCGATGCCGGGTTGCACCAGCTTGGCATCGAGGCGCGATAAAACGGATCCACCGAAGCGTGCTGCTGCGCTCATGCTGCTTTCCCCATCATGCGGTCGATCTCGCCTAGCACTTTGCGCATTTCGTCCGCCGCCTGCCTGATGCTCTGGCTATACCGCCCGTGGCCGTCGCGCATGTCCCACACCGGCCGGGTCTCGGCGCGATACCGGGCGTAGGCGTCCCGCGCGACCAGGGAGCCATCGATCACGATCTTGCCGACACTGTGCGCCAGGTCCTCGAACAGCGCCCGTTGCCGTGGACTGTGGGTGTCGTAGCGGCTCACGAGCAAAAGCCTCTGCTTAGTCAGATCGGGCATTGGCTTCCCGAAGGTGGAGCAGACGGCCGCGATCACGTCGACGACCGACTGCACTGCTTCCAGGCTGGCCTCGTTCAACTCGATGGGCGCCACCACCTGATCCGCCACGAGCAAGGCCGCGCTGGTCCGCACGCCGAATGCAGGCGGGGTATCGAGAACAACGACGTCGTAGTGTTCGGCGCAGAGCTTGAGCGACGCGCGGAACGTCTCGGCCATCTCCGCCGGGTCCTCGCGCTCCAATGCCTCAAGCTGGCGGGTGCGCGCAGCCAGCGTGATACGGCCGACCGGCGGCGGAAAGCATGGCTCTGCGAACATCGCGATCGCGTCCACAGTCGAGGCGAACGCGGCCATAGGTTCGGACAGCGCCGCCTGCTGCTGGTCGAGGTCGATGACCAGCGTTCGGCGCTTGCCGGCGAAATGATGGGCGGCATGGAACGCCAAGGTCGTTTTGCCGACGCCGCCCTTTTCGTTCGCAATCGTGAGAACCTTCATTTGTTGGCGTCCAGGACGCGACGAAGTGCCAGGGCGACCCATTGCGAGACGGTGCGCTGATCTTTCGCGGCGGCACGCTCGACCTCAGCCTTCAATGCCGCGTCAACCCGAAAGTTGATGTTGAAGGACCTTGGGGGAGGCCGTGGAGGGAGTGGCTTTTCCATGGACATAATGTGTTGCACAACTGTTTACATGTCAATACAGTTGCGGGACTATGAACGGTGTTACGTGCCGTCATACGAGCGTTTAGGGATGTAACAGAATGTCCGAAGGACCCCGTTTCGTTGCCTATCTGCGTGTCAGCACTGCGAAACAGGGGGAATTTGGTCTTGGTATGGAATCACAACGTCACGCCGTGGCCCAGCATGTCGCGAGGGCTGGCGGCCGTCTGGTGACGGAGCTGGTCGAAGTCGAGAGTGGCCGGCGCAAGGATCGCCCGCAGCTTGCCGCGGCGCTGGCCGCATGTCGCGCGCATCGCGCGGTCCTTGTGATCGCCAAGCTCGACCGCTTGGCGCGCAATGTCCACTTTGTCTCCGGGCTCATGGAAAGCGGCGTCGAGTTCGTTGCGGCCGACATGCCGACCGTGAACCGGCTGACCGTGCACATCCTCGCCGCCGTGGCAGAGGAAGAGGCGCGCATGATCAGCGCCCGCACGAAGGTTGCCCTGGCAGCAGCGAAAGCGCGCGGAGTTCGGCTGGGTAATCCTCGGCTGCTCGCCGGCAATGCGGTTCAGTCCCGTATGGCGTCGGATGCCAATGCAGCTCGTGCACGAGCCCGGGCTGCAGACGTGCTGCCCATCATTCGCCAAGCGCAGGCCGCAGGCGCGTCGTCCCTACGCGAGATCGCAGCCGCACTTACGGCCAGAGGCATACCGAGCCCGTCCAGCGCCGGGGCTTGGCACGCCGGCACCGTCCGTCGTGTGCTGGCTTACGTGCCGCCCCAGGATGTCTCCGCGCCGGCCAACTTGCCCAACACGACAAGGCTGATGCAGGAGACCCTGGATGCCAGACCTACCCATGCCCCGCACTATGGGACCGCACGCGCTCAACGTGGTGTGCAACGCCTGTCAGCACGTTGCTGAGGTTGACGTGCCGGCGCTGATCGCGGCGGGCCGCGGCGACGTGCCACTGATCGAGCTTCGCTTTGTGTGCGGGGCATGCGGCGGCAGGAACACCTCGATCGTGGTATCAGGCGCCAAACCCTACTGGATGGGGCGCTAAATGGGCTGACGGCGAATAGCCTGGCTCTCATCACCTGCGGTTGCACGCCACCATCAGACGTGAAAGAGAGCCCCTCGCAATGACCGACCCCGCTTCTCCCCCCACGTTGCTGCCGCGCCCCGGCATCAATCCCAGGTCTCCACCACATCTGGCGGCAACATCGAGGTTGGACCCTGCTGCGTGAGCCCCGCCGGCAACATCGTCCGCAGCTCGTCCAGCGTCCTGGCAACCAGTGCGCCCGGCAAGAGGGTCCCGCCCTGGTAATCGGCCTCGTGGGCACGGCCGACATACATGCCGGGATGTTTGAGGTCCGTATCGGTTAGCGTCCAGATCAACCATTTTCCACGGGCTGCAGCGTCGTCGCGAAGCGCTTGGGCCTCGGTGGAGGTCACAGTGCTGGCGCAGTCTAGCTGTAGCGACGCGCAATGATGTACGCCGCGACGCGCAATCAACGGCAGTTTCCGGCGCACGTTGGTTGAGACTGGGGCAGGTGTCCGACGCAGGCTGTTGGAGAATGAGCGCACGGTCGGTGAGACGGACGCGAGATCATACAGGCCGGCGCACGGTTGGTGAGACGGATGGAGCTGGGGGTCCGGTAGCAATGGAACCGGAAGTTCGATTCAGTTGATCAAAGGCATGACCGGATGCCGATTACCCCTCGTCCAGCCATCTCGCCGCCGCATCGGCTGTATCGTTTGGGGAGGTGTTGAACGCGATTGGCGTCCCAGTAGCGCCGCGATGGACGGCGTTGATGACCCGCTCGAACAACGGCAGGCTCCGTGACGGGACGCGGATGCCGCCTCCGATGACGATGCAGTCCCAGCGCTCGGCGAGCGACGCGGCGATCGTCGCCTCGGCGCTGCCGTCTGGCAGGATCGAGCAGAAGGCTCCCTCCCATCCGCGTGCCTTCATGTCCGACAGGGTCGCGTCGATTCCGGCTGCGATCTTCTCCGGCGTGGTTCCCGGCGGCAGGTCGGGATCGGAGACATCGACTGCCTCGGGCTTGATGCCGATCAAAAGTACGCGCGTCATGCTGTTAATCTCTCCATGCCGTCGTGCCGGCATTGCCCATCCGGCGTGACGATGCCGGGTGATCGTGACACATCATGGACCATGGCGACGATTCAGATCGAATCCTCATACAGCGCCTGCCAGGAAAGATGACGGAAGGGGAGCAGCCGCGCGTTGATTGCCTGAACGGGTTTCCTTGCGGCCCAGAGGACCAGCGGAACTCCATTCAGTGACCGCCAGATTACCGCTCGTTTTCTTGGTGAACCCGTGCTGCGGCGGGGCGGCGGCTGCTACTTCGTCCCGATGACCGTGCGTCGAACTGCATGATCTCGCGTCTGTCTCAACCACCATGCGCTCAGTCTCAACTAAGGTGCGTCGGAAGGGGGCCCGAGGCCCCCTCTGCTTCAGCTTGCTCCAAGTTCCCGAAGAGCGATGCCGCGAACCTCTGGACGCATTGCGCGAGCAAGCGCGACCATCAGCTCTACCTCCCGCTTCTCAAGCTCGGAGAGCACGAGCGTGGAATGCTTGGGATCAGATGCCGAATCCTCGTGGACCCGGGTTTCAACGCCGTCTCCGTCCTCCACGGTAGTGGCGGTTGTCAGGGCGTCAAAAAGCACAAACGCCACAGCGTCGCGCTTTACGCGGCCCCCAATGGTGTGGGACTTGGCGAGAGCCTCGACCTCCTGCCATCCCGGGTGGGACTGGCTGACAGGGTTCCGGGGCAACCATAAGCGCAGGTGATTGGCCGCGTTGCCGCTGTGCACCTCGCGCCGGATTTTTGTGTACAGACTCGGCGAAATATTCCGAACCGTGATGTACTTCGAGGGGCCAGCGTGCCACCCACCCCGCGGGTCTCGATAGAGTGCAAAAAGTTCCGTACGCGCGATCAGGACTTGAAGGTCGCGATCCTCCTCGGGCGGGAGGCTGCCCCGGTTGGCGACATCCCGATTAAAATTTTCGATGTTGGCGACCGCCTCCGAAATGGAGGTAACAAAAACGTATGCCATAGCCCTGGGTGCTCCTGTTTCGACCTGGCAATGTATAGCTCAAACTTAAACAAGTTTCAAGTTTAAGTTTCAGTCTCACAATTTTGTGCTGATTGCGCAAGAAGGTGATTCGGAAGTGGCTCACGCGAGAGGCTATGATCGCAAGAATTCATGGACGAGATGTGTGCCGCCGACCTGCCGACATGATCCGTCTCAACAACCGTGCGTCGAACTGCTGGTTCTCGCGTCAGTCTCAACGACTGTGCGCCCAGTCTCACATAGCGGCTCTTGGCCACTTTAGATGAAAACGCCACCGTCAATCCTGAGAAGTCACGGGCCGTCCGGATATTGGATTTGCGGCATATCTGGAATAGCCTTACCTAAAGTGGCCAAGAGCCCGCGCGTGAGCCACAGTCTCACGCAGAGCGCGGCAAGCTGCGAATAAGTGCAAGCCGCCGCATTTACCGCGATCGCCTGGAGACTCACCGCGTCACGACCGACCGCGGCCGAAGAACGTTCAGAACTTTAGAACACACTACAGCGCGCACGAGGCACATCCTGGTTGCATGTGTCTGCCCGGCCCCGCACCCGGTCCGCAATGCGCTGCCGCATGACATCCTGCAGCATCAACTCTCTCTCCACGGGCATCGACGGAGGCTTCCAGTGCCAGAGCAGGCGCTCTCCGAACGACGGCTTACGAATTTGGTGCCATCGGCCGACCCCGGGCCATCTGCCCGTCCTGCCCCACGTGTTGACCCAATATGCGCCTTCGGTGTCGAGATAAGTCTGCACGTTCTCGCGCGGGATGAAGACCACGCCCTGCTCGGGGAGGCGCCGGCGCACGACACGCAGCCACCCCGAGCACTCCAGGCATCTTGCCTCCGGTTCCACAGCAATGCCATGCAGGTTTTCGTAGGCACCGGCGACCCAGCCCTCGGCGTCGTAATCGCCCCAGAAACCGGAGATGGTGACCAAGTAGCCGCCGCCATAACGGCACGGCAGGAATTCGATGCTCGCGCTTTGCATCCCAATACCCTCATTGGCCCGAAGCTGCGTCTCTGACGCGGAGCAACTCGTCCCAATCGACCAAGCACGTCATCTTATAGGTCCTCGACCGGCGTTCCAGTGCCATCCGCGGCCAGCGCGCCCCTCTCGCGTTGAGCTGCGACAGATCCATTGATAAGCGATCTTACAGAACAGTGCCTGGAAAGCCCGGCATGTTTGCGGCAGGCTGACATCCCGTCAACAAAGGTTCCGCCCCATGACCACGGCCGCCGCCGTTTCCACCCCTGCCGCCGCCAACGAACCCACCCGCAACATCTTGATGTTGGGGGCGCTCGGCGTGGTATTCGGGGATATCGGCACCAGCCCAATCTATGCTTTTCGCGAGTCCCTGAAAGCCGCCGGGGGCGCCTCGGCGCAGGCCACCGTGTTCGGCGTGCTTTCACTCGTATTCTGGGCGGTAGTCCTGGTGATCGCCCTCAAATACGTCGTGTTCGTCATGCGGGCCGACAATCAAGGCGAGGGCGGCACTATGGCGCTGCTGTCGCTCGCACTGCCTGTCGCCGGGCGGCTGCGGGGCACATTGTTCATCGTCGGACTGGCTGGCGCTTCGCTGTTCTTTGGGGATGCTATGATCACCCCGGCGATCTCGGTCCTCAGCGCAGTAGAGGGTCTGGAGGTCGCAGAGCCCCGCGTCGCGCCGTATGTCGTGCCGATCGCGGCGGCGGTGCTGATCGCGCTGTTCGCCATCCAGCGCCACGGCAGCGGCGGGATCGGCAAGCTGTTCGGCCCTGTCATGGTCGTTTGGTTCGCCACGCTCGCTCTCGCAGGCCTCGTGCACGTGGTCGGGCATCCCAGCATCATCGCGGCGCTGGACCCGCGCTATGCCATTTCCTATGCGTCCCATGCGGATGGCTGGACCGCGTTCACCGTACTCGGCTCCGTGTTCCTGGCCCTCACAGGCGGGGAGGCACTGTATGCCGACATGGGGCATTTCGGCCGTGGCGCCATTCGGATCGACTGGTTCGCCTTTGTCATGCCGGCTCTGGTGCTGAACTACCTCGGCCAGGGCGCACTCGTGCTTTCCGACCCGGCAGCAGCCGAGAACCCGTTCTTCAACCTTTTCTCCGGCATACTCCTGATACCGGCCGTGCTGCTGACCACGGCGGCTACGGTTATCGCAAGCCAGGCCGTTATCTCCGGAGCCTTTGCCTTGGTGCAGCAAGCGATCCAGCTCGGCGCGTTGCCGCGCCTCGATGTGCATCAAACCTCGGAGGAGTCGGCCGGGCAGGTCTACGTTCCCCAGATCAACTGGCTGCTGGCGGCCGCCGTGCTTGGGCTTGTATTCGGATTCCGCAGTTCGGATGCATTGGCCAACGCTTATGGCATTGCGGTGGCGGGCGACATGCTGGTCACCACGCTGCTCGTCGCCACCGTCGCACGGGGCGTATGGAAATGGCCCTTGGTCTTGGTGGCGCCGGTAGCCGGCTTGTTCCTGACACTCGACGTCGTGTTCGTTTCGGCGAATGTTCACAAAATTCCTCAAGGCGGCTGGTTCCCACTGCTGACCGGGGCGGTGGCGCTCACGCTTATGCTGTGCTGGCGTCGTGGCCGTGATGTCGCGTTTGCCAAGCGCGATGAAGACGCAGTGCCGATAGATCGATTTCTCGCAGGGCTAGGCCAGCCCGGCGGCCCCATGCGAGTGCCAGGCACCGGAGTGTACCTTACCAAGCAACACGACGTAGTGCCTGCAGCGCTCACGCTCAACCTGCGCCACAATGGCGTGCTGCATGAGCACATTATACTGTTGAAAGTGTCGACCTTCCGCACGCCGCGGGTCGCCGAAAGCGAGCGCATCGCCGTTGAGGAGCTGAAGGCAGGATTTCAGCAGGTGGAGATCCGGTTCGGCTTTGCGGAAAAACCAGACGTGCCGGCGGCCCTGGCCGGGCATCCGGAAGCGGGTTGTGACCCCACGACGGCATCGTTCTTCATGGGACGGGAGGACCCGGTGCCGGCACTGGTTCCAGACATGCCGGTCTGGCAGGAGCGGATCTACGCCATCCTAGCACGCAACGCAGTTCGGGCGCCGGACTACTTCCTCATTCCGACGCCTCGGGTTGTGGAATTGGGAACCAAGGTGGAGCTGTGAGGGAACTGCCGTCCAACGCCGCCGAACTCTGCAAACAGCCGGCGTCGGCACTCAGCATGTCTATGACAGCTTCATCTAGAGTGGCCAAGGGCCCACATAGCGTGCGTCGGACTATGGCTTCCATCTCAACTAATGTGCGCCGAAAAGCGGTCTTGATTGCGCGTCGGGCTGTACATCATTGCGCGTCGCTACATCTAGCGTCGTTTGCGAGGGCGCAGCGGTGTCACTGTGGCCGGCGGTGGTGCTGGGTCTGGTCGCCAGCCTGCGATCGTTCGGGCACATTGTCGCGCGTGGGCGTTGTCCGCGATGCCGGGGAAGCGGCGGCGCAGCTCGATGGCGGCGGACAGCTCGCCGTCGCGTTCGAAGGCAGCACGGATCGCGGTGGCGTCGTCTTCGGTGACTAGGAACATGCCCGAGAGGTGAGGCGGCGCGGCATTGTCAACAAGTGCCTCGTGGTCCAGGCTTGCTCGATGTTCCCGCGTAGGTTCGCTCTAGCAACGCGTTTCCTGCCCACCTCCCGTCGAGAGCAGGCGCTGGCGGCCAAGCTCGAAGACACCCGGGTCGGCATTACGGCCATTGCCGACGTGCTGCGCACCTTCTCGGCGATCGAAGACAAGCGAAGGCACCTGACCCTTAAGGCCGCTCGCGAACGCAGCAGCGACGTCCGCGTCATGGCCACGCACATTGACGCTGTCGTAGCCCGCTCAATGGGGACGGCCGAAGCTCTGGACCGGGTGACTGAGGCGCTAGAGCTGCTGGCTCTGTCGCTGCGAGATGTTTAGCGATATGCTTGCGGTTCGCAGCGTAGTCGAGATCGTGTCAGATTTGTCACTTCGGAGCCTCTACACGCACATATCCTTGCTCTTTGTAGTCCTGAACACAGTCATGATCATGAGTGGCCGCTATCGTTGCATAGATCGGGAAGGCAAGTGGATGCGCTCCGCACGTTGCCATGTCGCCCGTAGAAGGGTTCCTCATATGGATTGTTTCTGTAGTACATGCTGGCAGTAACGTTACGAGAGCAAGTACTAGCCACCTCATGTGTTTGCCTTTGCGATCGATCTGACGTCTCTTCCATAACTTGAACACGTGGTGAATGTCTAGGCACCGTCGTGATTAGACTGGCGTGAAATCCGACTGATGCGAGGACATAGCCAGAAATCCGCCCGGCCGATGTAGGCTGCGGTTTGGTAGGAAGCACCTCCGGTTTCCAGGCTCGTCCGCAGCGCCGCGAACTTGCTGGCCGTCTGCTGTTCGTCGGCGTCCACCAGCAGCACGTCGCGCCCTTGGCTGGCCCGCCGGATCGCCAGGGCCAGCGCCAGACTGGTCTTTGCCACGCCGCCCTTAGTATGCCCTACAACGACTATCACGCGGCCATGTGTCCGGCCATGTGTCCGGTCCTTATGCGATACTCGACCGATATACGTTTGATATGCCGGGTCGGGTCGCTTTATCCCTCATAGGCCGAAGCTCGGCATTGTGTCACCCTCGATAGCCCCGCCTTTGCATCCTCAGCCGCCTACGGCGGGAGCGGGAGGCGTACATCTCCGTGGGCTTGCAGCGAGGTCGGACGCACGGCGGCCCATGCTGCGCCGCAGCAACGCAGAATCTCACTTATGGCAACTCGCCGGCAGTCCCGGCAAAGTCCCCGGACAGTCGCCGCGTGCTCCTGCGAGCAGGGCGGCGCGGGGACTTGGCGGATGGCAGTATTCGGGCCTTTTCGGACGTGGCTGGACGGGCGCGATGACTTGCGGGAGTCGTTGCGAGATAAGACAGTGTAGCCCATCAACACCCACCGCCTTGATGGTTGGGACGCCTGTGCCAACCCTCTTGTAGACCGTGGCGTCTCTTTGTATATGTATCCCGTGAGCACAGGTGCAGAGATTCGGGAGGCGGTGGCGAAGGCACTGACAAGGCCGCCCTCGTCGTATGAGCGCCGCATGGAAAGCCTGCGCTTGGATGGTCTTATCCCCACGGCCGCGCCGGGCGGGGGTAAGGGATCGGTCGATTTTCAAAGCCACCACATTACTTACGTTTGGGAGAGCCTAGCCGCGCCACGGCCGGGTGAAGCGGCGAAGTTCGTCAGGCAGTTGGATGCGTTGCCGCTTCGTGGCTCTAACCCGCCGGGGCACAAGCCGCCGGGGCAGCATCTCGGTTCGGCGCTGGTTGAATACCTCGAACGGCTTGCCAAACCTTTCAGCAGGGGTGAGTTTTTGGAGCCGCCGTCCTTAGCGATGGTGAAGTCATGGCAGTTGTCCATCTGCCTTGACCCACTCTCCGCACAAATCTCTATGGACGATAGCGAGGGTATCATCACCTATTACTTTGCCACTGGAAGCAAACCCCGCGCGCCGATGTCCCACACCGTCATGTTCTCGGGCGACTTGTGGCTAACCTTTAGCACCTTACTTGCCGATACTTATATAAACGAGAATGCTGTGCGTATGTTCCAGCTCCTGGATGCGACCAAGCCCGCCAAGGCTGGCCAGGACCAGGACGCCGCCCCTTCCTTTTCGGACCCGTCGCGCGCCAACGCGGCCCCGGAGAGCAACAACGCCGGCAACCCCCGCCAAGGGGTGCCGGCGTCTATGAGTGACCAGCCCACGCCAATGGGTCCGGCGGCTTCACCACCCCGGAAGGTATCTGCGAAAACAAAGATTTTCAAGGATGCTCCATTGGCTGGGCTGGTCACTGCTGACGAGTGACCTAACCCCCTGTTCATAGGAGCCTTCCATGTCCGATGAGGACCGCATCCCCCTCCTGCACGTAAACCGTGAGCTGACTGCCGGCGGCTTCGCCGCGCAGTCGCCCGGCTATGACCGGCTCTACAAGGGCGCGATCAACGGCCTGTTCCCTGCCGAGCAGGTGGTGAGCAACCGTTGGAGCATCCGCCGCGGCGATCTGCCGAAGGTGGCTGCCGCGTTCGGCCTGGCGCCGATCTCGCAGGCCCGCGCGCAGCACGCCGCAGTCGAGCACGCCGCATAACGAAACAGCCGACCCCTGGCTGAGATCGGCTGCGCGTGTATTAGCTATTCGGAAACTCTTGGGCGTCACTGACCAGGCGACGGCTGAGACATAGCGAGACTGCGCCGCGGGTGCAAGCCGGGAAGTAGCCAAGAAGGCTTCCCCGATGCCCAACCTTTCCCCAACCGAACGCCTGCGCCTCGACTGCGGCGCCAAACACCTGCACCGGCTTGGCGCTCGCGCAATCAGCGAATTTCTGCTGGAGCTGTCCGCCACCATTGGTGGGCAACCCGCCACCTTGCGATTGCTGGCCGAATACCAGAACCGGCTATCCCCCGATCTACTGCGGGCCGCTGGCGGGCACCGGATGCCATCCGCGAACGTCTCGCAGTGATGGAGGCCGCGCGATGAGTGCCTTCGTCCGCATCAACTCCTGGGCCGACATCCCCCACGCCATTTCTCGGATGCAGGCTGCTGGCGCTGGACATCGCGTTCCTTTGTTGCAAGCCCTCCGGCATGGGCGCATCGCACATCTAGAACTGCAGCGCACCGGGTCCGCCCGGACATTCAAGGTGTGGGCCGCGGCCTCCCGGCTGCCTGCCCTGGCGTTGCTGGGCGATGACGACCACGCGACGCCGGACGGGCCAGAAACTTGGCCATGCGCCCGCCGGGTGCTGGCCTGGGCGCGGTTCATCTTGATCCATGGAGGTGCTGGACGCCCCGAGCACTACGAGAGCGCGATTGATCTGACTTGCCTTCATAGGCGCCTGGTCCTGATCGAGTGCACCAGCGCCAACCTCGATGCGTGGAAGGCGGCGGCGATGCGCTGGGGTACAGGAGCCGAGGGGCTGGTCATGCAGCCGCCTCCTGGCTTTCCGCATCCGTCTCTGGACCGGGGTTCGATGTCATGAGCGCGGTCGGGGACGATACTGCACCCGTTGCGGTCGAACGGGTGCGGCTGCACCGCATCTCGCGCACGTTCGGGTTCGCCAGCGTGAGACTGCCGTCAGTGAACCTGCATGATCTCCGCGTTGAGGAAGATCAGGACGGGCATCTCACGATTAAAGCACCTGAGCGTCTGGACAAGCAGGGGCGGCGGTGGCCGGCGTATGCTTTGCAGCCGGAATGCCGGGCTTTGGTTGAGGCCGAAATCCGCACGCTGTGGGATCGGTCATGACGGCGTCACCGGGCCGGCCGCCGCTGAACGTGGGCATAGAACGGTTTCAAGCCGAGAGTGGCGGGCTGATGATGCTCAGCATCATCCAACCGGTAGACCTGCCTTTCGTCGTCGCCGACGCGGCTGCTGCGGATCGGATCGGGCGAGCATCACAGCAAAGGCGGCGGTCGGGCTGCGGCGAATTTGGCCCGATCTCAGGCAAGTCCAGATCACGAACCCGGCCGGTGGTCACGCATGATCTGCGGTCGAGCACTGCTCATCCTAGATGCTGCGTGGGTTAGGGGCGTCAACTGACCGCCGCTGTTCACAACCTGGGCCAATTGCGCGACGCGCTGCGTGCGGACGCGGCGGGCATTGCCGAGCTGCTGCTGGGTCCACCGAACAAGCGGCTCAGCTCAAAGAAGGCGTTGCGCTGGGGAAGCAAGGGCAGCCTGTCGCTATCAATCAGCGGCACGAAGCGTGGCACCGTTTTCTCGCACGAGGAGGGGCGCGGCGGCGATCTTCTCTGGCTGATCGGGCGCGAGCGTAGTTGCTCGAAGGATGACGCAATCCGCTGGGCGTCCGACAAAACCGGCGTCCAGATCGATATTCCGGGTAGTGAGGAAAGCGACCAAGCCAAGCAACGCCGGGCACAACAGGACGCGGATCGGCGCGCTCGCCAAGCCGAGAGAGAAGCCCGCGATGCGGCGGAAGCCGATGCGGAGCGGCGCTCCGACATCGTTTGGGTGCAGCGGATCGTCAAAGAGACCACCCCCGCGGTAGCCGACACCCTCGGGGATTGGCACTTGCGCCAGGTTCGCGGCATTCCGCGGCCCATTGCCGGCTGGTCGGATGCCGTGCGCTGGCATTCGGGCTATCACGCCCTTGTCTTCGTCGCTACTCGGGCAGACGGGACGGTCCAGCGCATCCAGCGCGTCCACCTCAGCACCTCGGGCGAAAAGCTTGGTCCCGAGGAAGTCGAGCGGCGCGGGTTGCCGAACGTCAAAGTCACCAACGGGCCGCAAGCTGGCGCCGTGGTGCGCTTGCCGGGCAACCCGGCTGGGCCGCTGCTGCTGGCTGAAGGTCCGGAAACGTCCCTCGCGTGCTGGTCCAGCACCGGGTTTGAGACATGGGTCGCGTTGGGCGGCGTCGGTGGCGTCGAGCTGCCGTTGGGTCGGCGGGTCGTGGTGGTCAGTGATGATAACCCCCCTGCGCACGATGCTAAGCACGGCGCCGCCGCTAGGTCGTTGAACAAGGCTGCCGCTGAGTGGCGCAAGGCCGGTGTTGACCTGGTGATCGCGACGCCGTGGGAGGTCCCGCGTCGCGACACGAGCGACATGGCCGACCTGATCGTGTTGCACGGCGCTGGGGCGGTGCGCGACCGGATCACCGCAGCTCTGCGGGTGCCGCGCCTGCGGCCGTACTACGATGCGCCGACCGAGCCGCGCGACGCGGCGCTTGCGCGCCAGCGGAGGCTGATTCAGAACACCATCACGACGGGAGCCGTGAGCGGTGCTGTGCGGCACAAGATTGCCCGGCTGCACGAGGAAGCCGTTGCGGCTGATCCCGACTTTGACCAGCGCCCTCCAGGCGAGAAAGCGGCGGTGACGCGCCGGATCACGCGGGCGGTCCTGGCCGAGCACGGCCTTGCCCGCCTGCCGAAACCTGGCTGCATTCTGATCACCGGTTCGCAAGGCTCCGGCAAAACTCATACCTCTCTTCACACTGTGGCATCCCTTTCGACCACCCTGCACACCATCGGCAAGTTGCCGGCCGACTTGGTGGTACGGATTACTCAGCCATCGCATGAGAAGGCTGAGGAGGTTCTGGCCGATTACGAAGCGCTCGCGACGGCGGACAGCCTGCCTGCCAGGCTCGTTCGGGGGCGTGGCTCGTTCGATCCTGCGTCAGCCGATGGCGAACGCATGTGCCTGCGCAGTGATGTTGCAGCCCGCGCCGCAAGGAAGGGCGTTCCTGTCCGCAAGGCGATTTGTGGATCATGCCCTTTCAACACGAGTTGCGGGTACATCCGCCAAGAATCTGAGATCAAGGCGATGGGCAACCGCGGCGTGTTCATCGCGGCGCGGGCCTACAATTTCCTTCCGTGCCCTGCTCCGACCGCAGACATCCTGATTGCCGACGAAACCATTATTCTTGAAGCGAGAGATGATGTCCTGTCGGAGGCGCCTGGCATTCTCAACAGCCCGGTCCCGTTTGAAGGCAGCAACCTCGCAAGCGTTATCGCCGCGAACCAGACCATGGCGCGGCTCGCCAATGTGCTCACCAGCCCCAAGCCGCTTGCGGAGCTGCGCGCCGATGGGCCGACGCGGGACGATATGCTGTTCGCCAAGGACATGCTCGAACGGGCAATCGACGCGCGCCAGGCCGCCGCCATTGACGGAAGCATGTCCGACGCCGAAATCCACGCCGCACTCGATAACCAGCAGGCCAACCTGGCAGGTAGCGCCCTGGCGATCCTGAACGCCGTGCTGCGCGAGCTGGACCAGCCTCGTGACGTGTTCAACGGGATTGAGTACGTCGCCGATGCTCGGGTTGTGGTCGATGGCCGGGAGGAGCGCCAGCCGCGCTTGCGTATCCATCGCCTCCGGCGGCTCCGGGGCATCACGAAAGACACAACCGTCCTCCTTCTCGACGGGACAGGAAGCGAACGGCTCAACCGGGTGCTGTCCCCCGATCTCGTCCACCACCGTATCAGCATCGAGCGCGATGCCCATGTGACCGGGACCATCGGGCGAAACTACAGCCGGCAGAGCTGCACAGGCGAGGATCGAAACGGCGCACCGATCCTCAACAAGGCTGAGGCCGCCTTGCGGCTGCGCCAGGAAGTCAAGCAGATTGTCGGGCGCTTGCCTGGCGATACCCTGGTCATCGCCTCACTGAAGGCTGCGGACAAGCTGCGGGCGGACGGCGCTGCGCCATCCGAGATGATCGCGCATTTCGGCAAGTTGCGGGGCCGCAACCAATGGGAGAAGTGCGAAAGCGGGTTCTGCTTGGGTGCGGAAACGGTATCCGTCGAGGCTATCGAGACGCAGGCCCGGCCGTTCATGGTCAACGATCCGGTCCCCTTCATCTCCTCGTCCGGCCCGGTTGATGACGACTGGGCGTATAAGACGTGGCCGTTCAAAGCCACGCGCGGGCGCAGAATGCGGGACGGCACAGTACAGCCCGTCGAGGTTGAGGTTCACCCAGATCCTCGTGTCCAAGAGGTGCTTGAACAGGTGCGCGAGGCTGAGGTGCTGCAAGCCGGCGACCGGGTGCGCCCGATCTTCAATCGCCGGACGCTGGTGTTCGCCAACTCCCTGGCTCTCGACCTCACCTACGATCGTGTCGTCACCCACAAGGAACTGGTCGCGGGCGGTAGCAGACTGGAACTCGTGTTCAGAGATTTGGGCGTGCTCCCGCTCGGTTCGCGAGACCTGCATGTGGCCTATCCGGCCCCCCGCTATCTGGCTGGTTTTACAACGAAATCAGCCGCGGATGACTGCCTGAAGCAGCAGGCCCTAAGTGGGGGGATTCTTCAAATAATATTCTATTTGAGAAATCCCCCCACTTACAGCTACCGCCGCCAAGGGCAGACTGGCTCGGCAAGCCGAGCCTTGATCGACACAAGCCGGCACCCCAACCCGCGCCTTGCGCTGGAAGCTCTGCTTGGCCCCCTGGCGGGTGATCCGGTGCTTGTATCTTCCAGCCCGCCTGATCTCGATCCGCCGGCGCCGGAACCACCGCCTGCATCGCCCAAACCGCCGCCAGCGGTTCCGCCCCTAGTCTATGACGTGCCTTGGCTCCACCCCGAGGTGCCAGCTTATGCGGTGCTGGATGGCCAGATTTTGCTGGCGGCATGTCCCTACTGCGGCGGGCAGCACCGTCATCGCGGGTTTGGGCACCGTCTCGCGCATTGCGATAATCCAGGCGGTCGAGGCTATTTCCTCCGCGATGCTGGACCGGCGCCGTCCTGGGTCGTGCAAGGGGCAGGAAGCGGCGCCGGTCGTGTTGGAGTTCCCGCCGAATGAGCCTCGTGCATCCTGCACATCGCCCGCTACGCCTGACCGCTGGGCGCTGCTCTGTTCCGACTGCTCTAGCCTGCTCGAACGCCACGGCGGCGATATGCGCGCGTTGGGCTGGTCCACGGCGGACGCATTCGGCGCGCATCCTACAGCACCGGCTGCGGCTGTGTGCTGCTACGGGCTAGGGCTGCTGCTGAACGGCGGGCGGGAGGTCGAGATGACGGGCATGGGTGCGACGATCGAGCTGCGAAATGCGGTGCGGCAAACGTTCCTGCGGGGGTCGGGCACTGGCGCGGCGCCGATTTGGGATGCGGTAGGGTAATCGGGTTGTGGTCGCATTGGCCCGCCACATGCGGCGCTGGCAGCTCGTCCAGTCGCCGGCCTCAATACCCCGGCCCGGCGCCGCACCCCCTCCAGCGCGCGTCCTGCGCAGCCTGGCGGGGCGTCCTGGCGCTGGTGGTGGCCTCGATTGCCGCCGCCGTTTGTTATCGGCGGGAAATCGGCCTGAAACCAGACACTTGCGGCAGTCGTGGCGCATCGGCGCTTGATTGCTCGCGCGCGCGGGCGATCTAATACGGGCAGACCGTAGTTCTGCATGGGATGCGCCGGATGGATGACCCGCAATACGCAAAATACAGCCGCTGGCGCACTGAGGCTGCGCGTGTGTGCCGTGTAGTCAGTGAGCCCCCGGTGGCGTCCAGGTTGCCGGCCGCTGTTGACGTTGCTGCGATCCGGCATCGCCTCGGGCATGTGCTGGGTGAAGAGCCGATCAGCCAGGCGAAGTTTGCCAGGCGCTACGGGTTCAGTGCTGCGGCGGTTCGTGATTGGGAGCAAGGCCGGTGCGCGCCAGACCGGGCATCCCGCGTGCTACTGGCGGTGATCGACTTTGATCCGCACCTGGTCGACCGGGTGATTGATGATGCGATCGAGCAGGCGGCTGCGGAACGGGCTGCGGCGGAAGCGGTCGAGGTCGAGATGCCGCGGCCGTCGTCAGCGCCGTTCGAGGTCGTGCGGATCGCCCGGACGTTGAAGCGGAAACAGCGTGGCGTGGTGGCCTAGCGACTTTCGCAACATGTACGCGCGGGCGCGGGCGCGAGGCCATCCCACGTCTCGCAAAACATGGTCTCTGGCTCAGAGTGCCGCTCGCGTTTCCGCCCATAGCTCGCCCCGCAACTCCCTGAGCAGCTTGGCCCGTGATGCCCGTTGCGATGGAGTCCAAGTCCGCTGGCGCAATCGCACTGTCTTTGGTGCCCAATACTGTGCGTCCGGCGACGTAGGGTGCTGTGAGGGGTCGATCCTCGATATCAGTTGCCAGCCTTCCGTCAACTCCGCCTGTGGATTTAGCTCTAGGAATTGTCTCAAAGCCCCCCCCCGCGCGGTTTATGTGGCACTGAACCTTACCAGATTCCGCACCCCGCGCAATATACATATAGAGAAAGTAACAGAATGCGCATGTGCGAGTGAGCATCGGCGCAGCACATGCGCTGCACCCGTCTGCAAACCCCTCCTGATATGCGCAAAATCTTGCGTTTTGTGCTCACGCACTCTATGATCCGGTCACGGATTAACTTAGCGTGGGTGCTCCGATGCCGTTTGAAGTCCTGACAAAGTCTGAAGCTGCGGAGCGCGCACGCATCAGTCGGCGGCAATTGGACTACCAGATTAGGGCCGGCGCTGGTCCTGCGGTCACACGCATTGGCGGCGCGGTTCGTGTGCGAAGCGACGAGCTGCAAGCCTGGCTTGAGCGCTGCACCGTGTCGCAAGCGTCTCAAGCGCCGCATTCGGCCGCCATCTGATGCCGCCCGCGGTCGCAGCTCGGGGCGCCAATCCCTTCGATCAGTTCGATGTGGCCGTGCCCGTTCAGGCTGCTGCGGCTGATCCATGGGCGGCGTTTGATGGCGTCCCTGCAAGTGCGCCGGTTGCAACTCAAAACCAGGCGGTTGGCCGTCCGGGGGAACGGTTTGCGCCGTCGCCAAGTGCCGTTCCGGTTGCGGGCCAAGGCGAGTACCGCCCGGCGGAACCGCAGCATGATCCCTGGGCCGCGTTCGATGGCGATCCGCGGTATTCCGCGCCGGGGCAACCTGCTGCGGCTGCTCCGGCTTTAGCGGGCAAAGGGCGGGATGGTTGGGAAGCGTTCGATGCGCCTGCTGCTGCGGCGGCTGCACCTGGCGCGAACCCGTTTGACCGTTTCGATCCTCCGGCGGCTCATCCTGGCGGAGAGTATGGGTTTGCTTATGCGCCAGACCCAGCGCCGGGTGTTCCTGCTGCGGCTGGTCGGGTTGCTGGTCAGCCCCCGCCTGGGCAGCGGTCTGGTATGCTCGCCAACGTCGCGGCGGGTGTTGCTGAGGGCAGCGGCGATGTGGTCAGTACCGCTGCCGATCCGTTCGGGAACCTGATCGGCAAACCCCTGGCCGTTGGCATCGTTACGGCGCATGACGCGCTCGCGCCATATCTGGGTTATGACAAATTCGATCCGAAGACACGGGCGTTTCTGCTCAATGAGCAGGTCCCGCAAGTTGGGTCGCAGGTAGTCAACGCGACGGCTCGTGCCCTAAACGCTCCATCGCCTGATGACGTTGTGCCTGCGACGGGTCCTGAGCAGTATGCACGCGCTGGTGCTCGTGGCGCGGCTGGCATGGCCAGCATGGGGACCGGCGCTGGTGTCGGGTCGCTCGTTCGAGGCGCGGCGCTCGGTGCTGAAAGCGGCGTTGGCTCACAGATAGCGTCTGACATCGCGCCGGAGGGGTATAAGGAAGTTGCCGGCCTGGTCGGCGGTGTCGCTGTTCCTGCTGGTGCCAATGCGGCATCACGCGCGGCTACTCGGATCGTAGGTGCTCCGGTTAACTCGCTGCTGGATTACGGGGCTCCCGTGGTTGGGCGGCAAAATCCGCTGATGGACGTGGCCGGTCAGCAGTTCCGAACCGATTTGGGGGCTCCGCTATCGGCGTCGCGTAGCCAGGCCAACCTTGCGGCGAACAAGGTGCGCGGCTTGATGTCGGACCCGGCTGCGGTGCAGCAGGCGCTTGAGGCGCAACCTGGTGCAGCTCCGCTGGCGACGGCGGACGGTCGGCAAGCTGGACCCACGACGGCGCAGTTGACGCGTGATCCGAATTTGCTTGCTGCGGAACGGCAGGCGGCGAACGCTGGGCCGGCGGCGGCGGATTTCCAGGCTCGTGCAGCGGCACAGAACGATGCGCGTGTGGGGGCGATTAGGGGCATTGCTGGTGATGGCGACCCTGCGGCGTTGCAGGGGGCACTTCAACAGCGAGCGGCGGCGGATGCTGCTGCCGGTGATGCTCAAGTGCAGGCTGTCAGCCAAAAGGCGGAAGCGGATCGTGCTCAAGCTCAAGCGATGTTGGACGCACATAAGGCGAACCTGGCGCAGCGAGCGACGGATGCGGCTGGGTCGATCGGCGGTGATTTGCCGGCGGGGTCGGATTCGCAGGTCGGTTCGGCATTGCGGCAGCCGTTGGTTGACTCGCTGGCGGCGGACAATGCGCGGGAATCGGCGGTTTGGAAGGCGGTCGATCCTAACGGAACGCTTGCTGCGGATATGTCTCCGGTTCGCGCACAAGCGGAGCAGATCGTTAAAGGGATTAGCCCGAACGATGCTCGGCCGGAGGGCAAGGAAGCGGCGTTGCTGACTCTGGCCCATGGATTGCCTGATGTGCAGTCGTTCGCCGACCTTCAGGCTCTGCGCAAACGTGTTACCGCCGGGATTCGAGAGGCCCGAATGGACCCGAAGGCTGATTCGCAGACGGTGCCGCGTTTGTCGCAACTGTTAGATGGCGTGCACGAGGCGATGACGGGCGCGGTGGAGCGGTCCCCAATGCCTGATGCGGCTGCTCCGGCGGGTGCTGATGCGGGATCGGCCGCCGCTGGTCCTGCTGCTGATGCCGGCGCTGTTCCGGCTACTGGATCGGCGGTATTTACGCCTTCGGGTCGCCGCGTGGATGTGCGCTATGGGGTGCGAGAGGCATCGGACCTGACCGCATCGCAGTTGCCGGACGGTCGGCCTAACCCAGCGTATCCGCAAGATCTGCAACCTCGGGACCGGACGCGCGCGGCATCGCAGCAGCAGATCACGCGGATTGCGAACACGTTGGAACCTGAGCGGCTAGGAGCGTCGGCGTCTACGGCTGAAGGTGCGCCAGTGGTCGGGCCTGACGGCATCGTGGAAAGCGGCAACGGGCGGACGCTGGCTATTCAGCAAGCGCACGAGCAGGGAGGGGCGCAGTCGCAGGCATACCGGGATTACCTGACGTCGCAGGGGTATGATGTGAGCGGCATGAAGGCTCCGGTCTTGGTCCGTGAGCGGTCTACACCACTGGCGGACCACGAGCGGGCAGCCTTCGCGGACGATGCGGGCTCTAATCCTGTCCTGGGCATGTCGGCGGCGGAACGGGCTGCTGCGGATGTTAAGCGGCTGCCGGGTGATACGCTGAATCAGTGGCGCGGCGGCGATGTGACGGACGCCAAAAACCGGGATTTCGTCCGGTCGTTTGCACAGCATGTCCTGCCGGAAAGCGATCATGCCGGGTTTATGACGGATGATGGGGCGTTGTCGGTCGAGGGTGCGAGCCGGGTTAAGAATGCACTGACCCAGCACGCTTATGGTGACAACGCGCTGGTGTCGCGGTTGGCAGAGAATGCCGACCCGAATATGAGGGCGTTTGGCGGGGCCATGGCGGATGCGTCGGGCTCGATGGCGAAGCTGCGGGCTGCGATTGATAGCGGCGCTGTGTCTCGAAATAGCGATCTGGCCCGGCCATTGACTGAGGCGGCTAACCTGGTTGCGGAGGCCCGCCGGACCAATACCCCACTCACGGAGGCTCTAGCTCAACGTGATGCATTCGCCCAGCGTGATCCGCTGGTGGAACCGTTGTTGAAAGCGGCCTATGGTGATGACCTCGCGGGGCGGATTTCCAGGCCAGCGATGCGTGACTTTCTTGCGCATTATGCGGACGAGGCACAGCAGCAGGCGGGATTGTTTGGCTCGAACCTGAGCCGCGCGGACATGGTTGGAGAGGCAGCACAAAAGTATGGATACGAAGCGAGACGCACCGCATCCGGAACAGGTGTCGGCGATGGCACGGGCCTTAATCAAGACGGGCGTGAAGCACGGGCACTTGCACATGGTGCGCCAGGGCAAGGCAATGCAGGCGTGGGGAGTGCTGCCGACGTCGGTAGCTCCAGCACCATCTCCAGCACCAGCGCCAGCAACGCCGGCTCCCGCAACAGGGCAGCCATCAACGATGCCGGGTCCAGTGGGTCCGGCCAGCCCCTAACCGCCAACTTCGATCGGGCTGCGGCGGATCGCTACGCGGCGGCTCGCAAGGTGACGCTGGATCAGGCCAACACGTTCAAGAATGCGCCTGGCGTCGGCCAAGTTCTGAAGAGCGGTCCAACGTCGGGCTCGTTCAAAGCGGCGGATAGCTCTGTCCCTACGGTCATTGTGCGAGTTGGGCAGGCAGGGGCGGATGTTGCCAAGGCATACTTGAAGGCGGGTGGTTCGCCGGAAGCGCTCGCGGATGCCGCTGCATTCTCACTGCGGCAAGCGGCTATGAAAGACGGGGTGATTGATCCGGCCGCGTATGCCAGGTGGGCAAAGGAGCGGGCGTCGTTCCTGTCGCAGATACCGGACGCGGCGCAGAAATTCGGGGCTGCGGCGGATGCGGCTAAAGCTGCTCGTGAAGGCGGCAAGACAGCAGATGCGCTACTGAAGCAGGCGGCTGATGCGGCGCAGCGGACGGTAAACGATGCGGCGGCGGCTCGGGCTGATGCGGTGCGCGACTATCAACGCAGCGTTGCCGGCAAGTTCCTGGGCGATGCGGACCCTGTGCGCCAAGTTGGGTCGATCCTGAGCGGTAAGACTGCTGTGGCGGACATGGAACACCTGGCGCGGTTGACGGCGAACGATGCCGATGCGCGGGCTGGGCTGCAACGCGCGGTGGCTGATCACATCTTGCGGGACCTCAAGGGAAATTCCGAAGGTCCGACCAGCACCGAAGGCGCGTTGAAGGGCGATCAGCTTCGGACGTTCTTGCGGAACACCGGGCCGGCGCTGGAAAAGGTCATGTCGCCCGAACAGATGCGCAGCCTGCGGAGCGTCGCGGATAGTTTGGCGCAATCGTCGGTGAAGGGTGGGGGCGGGGTTGCTGATCTCGGCCAGCATAGCGCGGCGGCTAGTTCGTTTATGCGGCTCGTTTCCCACGAGTTGTTTGGCCCTGGTCTCGGCGGCTCGATCGGCGCGACGGTCGGCAGTCTCGCGGGTCCTGCGGGAACGTTCATAGGTTCAATAACGGGTGCAGCGATCGGAAAGGCCGCTCAAGCAGCGCGTGAGGCGGGCCTGAAGAATGTGGATCAGCTCGTGTCGCAAGCGCTGCTCAATCCGGCGCTGATGCGGACGCTGATGGCGAAAGCCACTCCCACGAACAGGTCGGCGCTGATGGGCAACCTGGCGTCGCAGTTGGGGCGGCTATCACTGGTAACGGCGCAGCGTGGCTCTTTCGGGCAGTCGGACCAGCAGCCGGAGCGGTCGCTGCCTCGTAACTCCTTGCTGGCACCTGCTCGCGGTGGCAGCGAGCCGCTGCAGCCCGTGCCGCGCGCCGGGAGTGCGTCGCTTAACGCTCTGATGCCCCTCGCCCGATCGGGTGTGCCCAGCGTTCGTCCTCAACCCTCTGTTCGGTAGGTGCAGCATGTCGGTCGTAACAATGTTCAAGCCTGGCGGCGCTGGCGGTCCTGGTCGGCCGAAAGGCAGCCGCAATAAGCTAGCCGAGTCCTTTCTCGATGCTCTGCACCGCGACTTTCAGCAGCATGGCGTCGAGGCCATCGCTGCGGCGCGCGCCGAAAGCCCCCTCGGGTATGTGCGCATGGTTGCGGGGTTGTTGCCGCAAAAGCTGCAGGTCGAGGGCAGCGGGGGCAGCATGTCGGACGATGAGCTGATAGCCATCATCCGGGGGGCTGACAATGAGCCGGCTTTCAGTGACGATGCCGAGCCAGGCGGCGCGGTCCATTGACGCTGCCGGCTAAGTCGGTGGTGGTGCTGAGCAACTAGCCGTCATGCCCTCGATCTTTGTTCACGTCGCCTCGTATCGAGACCCCGAGTGCGAACACACAATCAACGATCTATTCCGCAAGGCAAGCGAGCCGGAGAGGATCAGCGTCGGGGTAGTTCTCCAGCAGATGCCGGAGGATAATTACCATTTTCATTCAAGCCGCCTTCGCGCCATTTGCATTGATGCTCGCGAAAGCCAGGGTGCGTGCTGGGCCCGAAGCCTTGGATACACGCTTTACCGAGGCGAGGACTACATCCTGCAAATAGATTCCCACATGCGGTTTACCGAGGGATGGGATGCGAGCCTACTGACTGAGCTGGCTGCGTGCCCGTCCGATAAACCAATGCTCACGGTCTATGCTCCCAATTACACACCGCCCAACGACTTGGAGCAAAACTGCACGAACCTCCTTTTCGCTCATAGCTTTGAACCAAACGGAAACGTTAGACAATCCAGTCACAGGCTTCAGGAGCGGCAATACGCGCCAATGCCGGCGGCGCTGGTTTCTGGTGCCTTCATGTTTGCGCGGGCTCAATGGATAAGTGAAGTGCCCTACGACCCACAGCTCTATTTCTGGGGTGAGGAAATCACACTCGCTGTCCGCCTTTGGACTAGTGGATGGGATTTGTTCAACCCCCGCCAAACTTTTATTTGGCACCAGTACAACCGTTATGCCGCACGTCGCCACTGGGACGACAACGAACCGTGGGGCCGCCTCAACGATAGATCACTGGCACGCGTGCGGTCCCTGTTGGAGACGGAGGAAACGGGCGCCGGCGACGCCATTGATTTAGGAAGCTATGGGCTTGGAGCAGTTCGCACTCTTTGCGAATACGAAAAGTATTCAGGGATCAACTTCAAGCTCCGCACTCTCACCGAGGACGCAAAGGCGGGCCGGGTTGTCATGGGCGGTTGATTGCAGAAAGCGAGAGAGGCCGCACCCCCCGATGCCCTGGCCGAGCTAGAAAAATATGGTCTCGGCGCAGTCCGATCCTTGGGCGAATACCAGCGGTTCGCCCGGATCGACTTCAAGTCGCGGCTAATCACGCCTGACAAAAACAACGGCCGCTATTAGTCGCGCTTGTCTCTCATGCGCACGCCGGCCCCCCCGCCGTTTTCGGGGATAAACTGGATGCCGCCGGTTTCTAAGGCGTTCTGAACCCGTTCCACATTGCCGGCCTGACTTCGTTCCATACCCAGCTTTTCCATGCGCTGGATGGTCGGCAGTGAAACGCCGGAGCGCTCTGCCAAGTCGCGCTGCTCCCATTCGAGGAACAACCGGGCAGCCTTAACCTGCTTGGACGTTATCATGGCTCAGATACAATCCGTGATGTTTGACACTTGACCGCCTATTTGTCATCCGTTATGTATCATGCATAACATATGATGGTTGAGGTTGCAAACGATGTCCAGCTTTCAAGCCCAAGTTTCCCGCTCAAGCCGCGCCACCCCCCAGCGCCAACTGCCGCTGTTCCAAGCCGCCGCGCGTGTGTTTGGTCCGTCGCCCACTGATCGCCTCATCGGCGACTACCGCCGTGCTCGGGATGCTGTCGAAGGCTTCAAGCATCTGGACGCTGCTGCTCGTGCGAAGCTGGGCCGGGTCAACAGCCACAACCCGCAATGGCGTCGCCAAAGCCAATCGGAGGCCATGCGCGCGTTGAACAAAGTCCGCGGCGGGATGCGTGCAAACTATCGCGCTCTCGACGCTGCCAAGGCCGCGCTGCTGGCGCTGGGCGTTGCTTGGGAGGCCGTGTGATGCACTCGGTACAGCACCAGGTCGTGTCGACGCTGCTCGAGGCCCGGGCGCACGGCCTGACGGTCGGGGCCTCGGTCCCGATCTTCTCCGCATACAGCAGTAAGCCGATCGGCACCGGCACAGTAATCCGCGTGCTCCAGCGCTGGGTCGAGGTGCAGTCCTCGTCCTGGGCGGTTCCGGTTCGCTTCCGCACCTCTGCGCCGCTGCGGGGGCATCGCATCACGGGCGGCTTGGCCGAGTACCTGAACGAGTGGATCAAAATCCCGGCTGGCGCCGCTGGGGATGCGTCGTGATCCGCTCGTTTGGCGGCAAGCCAGCGCCGGCAAAGGCGAAATGCCGCCTGATCCCGGCGCACACCATTCCCGCTGATCGAGGTCGCCCCGCATGGTGGCTGATTGGCAGCAAGCGGGGGGCGCCGGGCGCATCCGGCCGGACTGCGATCGTGCGCCTGGTGTCGGGCAGGTCGAGCCCGGGATAGCGCAGCCGGCGTCTATCGTTCTCATCCAAGCGGAGGCTTACCCATGAACAACCTCGTCACCATGCGCGTCGCCCCAAACAGCAACGTTTGCGATGTCGCGCGGGCTGCGGTCGAGCGTGCCAATCGCACTCTTGATCCCGTTGCTTTCAAGTTTCTCGGCGTGCTCGGGATTGCGATGCCTGGCGATAGCGTCGACGGCATCCTCGATGATTGGGCAATCGATTTCGTCTCGGTTGGCTGGCGAGCGGCGGGGGTCTGATCGTGCTGCGGAAACGCGAGGTCGAATTTCTAGTCGTCGTTGCCAGCCCTGCCGTCGCTCCGCGGCACCCTGCCAGGAGCTAGAACACTTCCCCATTGCGTCGAGGCGGAGCTTTCCGCTTGCGCCTTGACGCCATCCGCGCCGGGCGGCATCCCGGCAAAATGCACGGGCTGGGTGTGTGATACCCGGCCCGCGCGAACCTTACGAAGGATTTCCAATGGTTGCTAATGCAGTAATTGTTACCCCGTCCGGCAACATCAACCATCAGCCGTCGCCCAGCGTGGCCAGCCGTCGCGAGATGCTGACCTTCGGCGGCACGGCTGCGGCGGTTGCCGGGCTGATGGCGACGGCTCCGGCTGTGCCTGATGTCGCCACCATTGTCGACCACGGCGCAGACGCAGAAATTATCCGGCTGGCGGACGCTGTCATGGATGGCCATGCGATGTCGCGCCGGCTGTCCGACGAGGTCGAAACTGCGCCAAGCCGGGCACGACAAGCCGAGATCGACAAGCAACAGCGGGCGATAACGGAGGCGGGCTGGGATATGCGCCAGCAGCTCGTCACTATGCCAGCCACGACGCTTGCGGGTTTCCGGGCCAAGGCGTGCGTGGTGCGTGAGTTCAACGGGTGCTCGGATGGGTATGCGACGGGCCATGAGGATGATGCGCTTGCGTGGTCATTGGCCAGTGACCTCCTGGGCCTCCCCTGTATCCTGAAAGAAGGTGCGGGGGACCAGCCCTGGTCGCCGATCGAGATGTCCATTTCGGATGATCCACCCTTGGTCTGGCAACCTGCCGCTGGCAACTTGCAGGATCATCTAACACAGGCGAGTGCCGACTATTCATTGCTGGAAACATGTGAGGATCTGCAAAACCAGACCCACGCCGAGCTTGAGCAGAAGTGGCGTGATACGCCTGACGAGTATGCAGCGCTCGAAGCCCAACTAGCCGCGCTACAGGTGCGCGGCGAGGCCGATCTCAAGGCTATTTGGGATCAACGGATACGGCTGGCAGGGGGTCGGGTGCAGGCTTCGGCGGCACCTGGTCGAGATGGGAAAGCATAGCGGCTGCAGCTCGCTGAACCGGATTGGCTGAAAACGGAGGTCGGGCCATGGGGTCCGGCCTCTTTTGCTTTGCCGGGTTGGATAGCTGGTCTGTTACGCTTGACATAACGCGATATGCGCCGCATAACACTCCATGATTGAAAGCTTCCGAGACAAGCGGACAGCGGCGGTATTTCAGGGACGGATGCCCAAGGGGTTTCCATCGGATATCGCCAACGTTGCGCGCCGGAAGCTGCGGATGCTGGATGCGGCTGCGCGGCTGGATGACCTGCGGGTGCCTCCAGCGAACCGGCTAGAGGCTCTGACTGATGACCGTGCCGGGCAGCACAGCATTCGCGTCAACGATCAATGGCGGCTGTGCTTTATCTGGTCGGATGGCGCGGCGCATGAGGTCGAGATTGTGGACTACCATTAGGGGGAAGCGGCTATGACCATCAAGCGCGACGATCTGGCTACCGTGGATTTCTCGGACATCACCGCTGGCGAGCAACTGGCGCACGTGCCGCCTGGCGATGTGCTGCTGCACGAGTTCATGCTGCCGTTGAACCTATCCGCCCGTGCGGTGGCTCGTGACCTCGACGTGCCGGCGAACCGCATCACCGAGATCATCAACGGCGAACGCGCCATCACGGCGGATACCGCTGTCCGCCTGGGGCGTCGCTTTGGAGCGAGCGCAGAGTTTTGGATGAACCTGCAAACTGCCCATGACCTCGAGTTGGTGCGGGCACGGGGTGCGGCCGCAGCCTAGGCATTCCAGGGCGTTAGGCGATCAAGGCAAGCCGGTCCTAAGGCTGGTAAGCGGATCGTTGCGGACCCTATTCAACGGGAGATGCCAGTCGCATAACGCACATTACGGAAAGTCGGCCGTAGTCGCCCGCAGGCATCGGCAAGCAAAAAAAGCCCGAAAATCCAGGGGTCCGCCGTGTTGCTTGCCGATCGAAGTCAAACCGGCGCGCGGATTGCGCTAAAACTGCCCGCCAGCGTCGCGAATACTTGCTGAACTCATTGCGAAAAACTAGGGTGTAGCGGCTGTGTTTGGTGCAGAAGGCCCAGCGACGTAAAACTGCACGGTAGCGGCTTGGACGCGATGTTATGGGTCGACATGAGCGTTGCAGCAAACCCCTGATCCAGCAAGGCCCGGCCGAGATGCAGTAGGCAGGCGGCTCCAGGCTGCGGGTGCGATCTGGATATGGTGCCGTCCGCCACGGGCACGTGGCATGCCAGACCGAACAGCACGTCATCATCGTGGTGCGGTGGGGGCCAGCGTTGCCCTGCCCCGCCTGTGGCCACGACCTCCTTCGACGATCGCCGCGTCGACAAAAGCGAACAAAGGCGCGCTTTGATGCTTGTTGACAAACCGATACTGATCGGCTCCGGCCAGTCAGGAACCTGCACATGAACGCGGAGACGAAAACCCAGCTCAATCGCTCGACGTACCCGTGCCGAGCGGCCTGGATAGTCGTCGGAGGCGCGACCTACAGCGGGATCATCATGGCCCGAGGTCCGGACTATATCGAGGTCGACAGCAAGCAAAGGGGTATCTACCGCCAGGCGGACGCAGACGTGATCGACGTATCATTCGTAGCCCCAGAAAGCGACGCTCGCTGACCTCACGGCTGAACTGCCCTGTTCCGTCCCATTCGCCGCCGATGGAGATATGTAGTGCCCGAGTATCGCGTTTTCTCACTTGACCGCCAGGGGCGCATCTTAGAAGGCTTCAACGCCATCTGCGCCGATGACAAAGAAGCCTGCGAGCTTCTTGAGCAGTCGCCCAGCGTCGGCACGCGGGCAGAGATTTGGTCTAGCACCCGGTTCGTGGCCAAGGTTGTCATGCCGGTTCAACCTGCAACCGTCGTTCCGCCGCCGCCCGGTTCCCAGGGCTGAAATGCTCCTACGCACCTCCGGCTCTGCCATTGGGTAGCCTGACTAGAGGCGTTGGTGGGTTCCGTGGTCGAAGTGCGGAGCTATCCGAGTTCGTGCTCACCTGCTGAAGCCATCTCCCCAACGTTCTCCTGTGCGTCGATAACCGCTTGCGCCTCAGCCTCAAGCTCCGGCACTGCTCGCCCGTAGCGTGTAAGGCAGGCAGCGGCGTCTGTCATCTGCTCGCCTTCAGACGTGGCCGTGAGCGCTATTTCTAACAGTTCAAGCTGCATCGCTCGGTGTTGCGGATCGTCGGTCATGGCCGTTCCATTTTATTCTACGAAGCAATCTCCGTGCCAAACCACAGCTAGACGTAGGGCAAGGCCGCTGTTTTCTGCGACAGCGCGAAAGACGCATAATCCCCAGCGATCAGGCCGGACGTGATCCCCCTGGCGTTGTGGTCGAGGTGCTGGAGGCCCGCTGTAACTAGCCAGCGCTCAAGACGCGCTGACCATCTTGTAACCGAAACAAGACGTTGTCCCAAATTTGATATGACAAGCTCAACGTTTGTCGTGAGTGTGCAGTATGGGGAACGATCGACCTTATGGGCCGCCTATGCTTCTTGAGCTTCTGGTCATCGCTGCTATGGCTAAGAGTGATCAAGAGCAGATAATTATGATCCGCGAGTGCTTTGGGCGGTACGGACTGACCGCACCAGAACTGGAACGCGCGGTCATCAAGGCGAGTGCGCGCCGCCTGGATGGTCTTATCCGTTATCATTAGGCGCGTGGCCGGTGGTTGAGCCGACATGGCGTTCTTTGGCTCCACGGTCGAGTCGGATGACGAAACGAACCATAAGCAGCTTGCTCTCGCGTCACATCAAGATCAGGCGGCGGATCACTCTTTACGCTGAGCTATGTTTCGGCGCAGCATTGCCGATGCTGCATTCCGCAGCGGAGTGGCGATTATGCCTAGATAAGCCAAAGGCCGCTCCTCTCGGAACGGCCCCCAACTCGATAAACTATCGTAGCGCGTGACACCCCTACGATGGTCGAACTGGTCGATTTTCGCAAGCCCTTCGTTTGCGGATTGGGGAAACACGTGCTCGTGAGCGGCGGTCATCGGCGGGAGAACCCTAACGATGCCTGTTTCCACACGCCGTTACCGGCGCGGGTCGACGTTCGGCCATGGCCAGCGTGTGCCCGTCGATCGCGAGTTTCATGCGGTCTACAGGGCGAAGCTGCGGCTGAACCGCAGCCCGAACCGATTGACCTTCTCGGCGGTCGACGTCGCGCTCTACCTGCTGCGCACCGTGGGACCCGACGGCCAGCTTGACCCCTGCAACGCGACGATCGCAGCCGCATGCGGTATCGCGCCATCGACGGCTGCGGATGCGCGCGCGCGATTGCGGCGGTTCGGCTTCCTGTCCTGGGACTGCCGCTTGCGACGCGATGCTGGGACAGGCTGGCGCACGGCGCAGACAAGCAACGCATACCGCCTGCAGATGCCGGTCGCCGCGCCTGCTATTCGTTGCGACACCGATTTTCGGAAAGGAGTAGATTCTAGAGGTTTAAGGATAGAAAGCGGTGGCATTGAAGCCGATCGGGCAAACGCGGCGCGACAACTGCGGGCGCTAGGGGCTGCGGTGCCGTTGGCCTGGGGTGCCGTTTAGCGGGGGTAAGGCGTCAGCATTGTAATTTGGACTTCGCGACTGCTATTGTTAGTTGGAATGCACCCGGGACTCGCCCTTCTAATGACCAAACGGCCGCAAGTTCCCTTGTCTGAGGGTCCGCCCAAGAAGCGTGCGCCGCGTCGGGTTCCAGATGTTGCGGTATCTCCTGACGATCTGCCGGCAGTGTTTGGCTACAACCTGAAAGTTGCCAGGCTGGAACGTGCGATGACGCTGGCGGATGTGGGACGAGCCGCTGGGATGACTGGGCAGGGTGTTAGCAAAGTCGAATCTGGAAGGTCAGGATTTACACTGACAACCATGAAAAAGCTTGCGGATATCGTTGGCTTGGAGGTCGGCGACATGCTCAAGCTGCCTGTGGTCGAGCCTGCTTCAGATGAAAAGCCTGCGTCTCGGCCGTCTAGGAAAAAGTCCAAGTCCTAACCGGACAGCCCTTACAAACCTCTTGCTATTCCTGCTTACTGTAACTAACTAGTTGCGGTAGGCGGGCGCACTAGGGCGTTTGCCGAAGCAGGTGTAAGCGCCGGAGACAAAATCCCTCAGTGAAGTGGCCGGGCTGTCCGGTTGCGCCGGAGTAAGATTCCGGCGGTAGGACGCTCTTTGCATTGGATGCAGAGGGTGGGGGATGAAGCTTGTGGAGC